>Ga0268289_100057_pt1 | contig 78278 bp, 60 predicted proteins | sample MetspNORM_FD_191340 | JGI IMG/M metagenome (GOLD analysis project Ga0268289, IMG submission 191340) | Soil microbial communities from San-Diego area, Southern California, United States - Methylocaldum sp. NOR-M | ecosystem: Environmental > Terrestrial > Soil > Desert | place: USA: California... | reverse complement strand
GGCGGTGCTGTCGCCGATCAGCATGCCGTGGTTGCGGCGCACGTAGTTGATGATCGCCTCGTCGAAGCGGTCGCCGCCGATGCGCACCGACTGCGAGTAGACGATGCCGCTCAGCGCGATCACCGCCACCTCGGTGGTGCCGCCGCCGATGTCGACCACCATCGAGCCGCGCGCTTCGGTCACCGGCATGCCGGCGCCGATCGCCGCGGCCATCGGTTCCTCGATCAGCGAGACGTCGCGGGCGCCGGCTTCCAGCGCCGATTCCTTGATCGCGCGCTGCTCGACCTGGGTCGAGCCGCAGGGCACGCAGATCAGCACCCGCGGGCTGGGCCGCAGGAAGCGGCTCTTGTGCACCTTGCGGATGAAGTACTTGAGCATTTCCTCGGTATAGGTGAAGTCGGCGATGACGCCGTCCTTCATCGGCCGGATCGTGGTGATGCTGCCGGGGGTGCGGCCGAGCATCTGCTTGGCCTCGGTGCCGACCGCCGCGACCGTGCGGTTGCCGGAGCCGGAGCGGTCCTGGCGCACCGCGACCACGGACGGCTCGTTGAGCACGATGCCCTGCCCGCGGACGAAGATGAGGGTGTTGGCCGTGCCGAGGTCGATCGACAGGTCGTTGGAGAACAGGCCGCGGAACTTCTTGAACATCGGGGGAAAATGTCCGTGAGGATTGGGTGAAAAGAGTCGGCTAGCCTAGCAAAAAAGCGGCCTGTGGACGTTTTGAGGCGCATTGCCGGCCATAGGCGTGGACCGGATTCCATCGCACCGGGTCGAGGACAATAGCCGCTACCACGGAGACCAAGGGCCGGAAGGCCGCCCCCGTGCGGGCTTCGGCGCGTCGCCGTGACCTGGCGGCCGGGAGCCGCTCTTCCCTCGGTCAGGGCATCCTGCCCTGACTCGGGCGCGCGCCATTCATGGCGCGCTTGCCGCGCCCCCCGGCCGCCAGGCCACGGCTCAGGTTGTCGTGGAAATCGTCGCTTCAGCTGAAAGGGACTGCACCAGCGACCCGGCCACGCGCGTCGCGGCCGGGTATGCGAATAGCGGGACGCCCGCGGCGGTGAGGCCGGGGGAGCATGCCCCGGCCGGGGCGTCGCTATTCCACAGCCCCCATGCCCGGCCGCCAGGAGCGCCGCGGACGGGGCTGCGGCTGGCCTCCCCGCACCCGCCCGGCTAACCTAGCCGCCCTTCCAGCACCCGAGCGAGCGCCCCGCCGATGTCCGCCCTGATCTGTGGCTCCCTGGCCTACGACACCATCATGGTGTTCCCCGACCAGTTCAAGAACCACATTCTCCCGGACAAGGTCCACATCCTGAACGTGTCGTTCCTGGTGCCGCGGATGCGCCGCGAGTTCGGCGGCTGCGCCGGCAACATCGCCTACAACCTCAAGCTGCTGGGCGGCGACCCGGTGCCGATGGCCACCGTCGGCCAGGATTTCGGCCCCTACCGCGAGTATTTCGAGGAGCTGGGCATCAGCCTGGCCCAGGTGAAGGAGATCCCGGAGCTGTTCACGCCCCAGGCCTTCATCACCACCGACCACGACAACAACCAGATCACCGCCTTCCACCCCGGGGCGATGATGCGTTCGTACGAGAACCACGTGCGCGACGTGCCCGGCGTCACCATCGGCATCGTCAGCCCCGACGGCTACGAGGGCATGCTGCAGAACGCGAAGGAGTTCGCCGAGGGCGGCATCCCCTTCATCTTCGACCCCGGCCAGGCGATGCCGCTGTTCAACGGCGCCGAGCTGCGCGCCTTCATCGAGCAGGCCGACTACGTCACCGTCAACGACTACGAGTCCAACCTGCTGCAGGAGCGCACCGGCTGGGGCGAGAAGGAGATCGCCGGCAAGGTGAAGGCCTACATCGCCACCCGCGGCCCCAAGGGCGCGGTGATCCACGCCGACGGCAAGGTCTTCGACGTGCCGCCGGCGCACGAGCGCCGCATCACCGATCCCACCGGCTGCGGCGACGCCTTCCGCGCCGGCCTGATCTTCGGCATCCAGAAGGGCTGCGACTGGCTCACCATCGGACGCATCGGCAACCTGATGGGCGCGCTGAAGGTCGAGCACCCGGGCACGCAGAACCAGCGCTTCGACTACGAAGAATTCAACGAGCAGTTCAAGCAGCAGTTCGGATACGCGCTCTGAAGGGACTTGGGCGGCGAACCGGGTGCAGGAAACCGGGCAAGCCGCGCAGTCCGATTGTCATCCCGAGCGCAGCGAGGGATCTGCGGGAGCCGCGGGACCGGATCCCTCGCTGCGCTCGGGATGACAGTCTCGGCGCCGGTTGCCGGCCTCCGTTCCCCCGGTCCGCTACCGGATCCACGCCCGCCCGGATCCCCGCCCTACATCACGTGCGCCATCCACAGCAGCTCCGGCTGCGCCAGGCGCTCGAACTCGGCGTAGGACATCTGGACCAGGTCGGTGTGCGAGCCGGCGTTGAAGGCGATCTCCGGCTGCTCCGCCAGCCGCGCGTCGACGTAGACCGGCATGCCGTAGAGATTGCCGAACGGCGGCATCGCGCCGAGCTCGCAGTCGGGGAATGCGTCGCGGAAGTCGGTTTCCTGCGCCACTTCCACCACGCGCCCGCCGAGCGCGCGCGAGAGGCGGGTGAGGTCGACGCGATAGGCCGCGGGCATCACCATCATCGCCAGCTCGCCGTCGACCCGCAGCATCACGGTCTTGGCGAAGTGGCGGTTGCCGATGTGGGCGCAGTTCGCGGTTTCCTGCGCGGTGACGGTGCGCTCGTGGCTGAGCGTGCTGTAGGGCGCGTGCTGCTGGTCGAGGTAGTTGTGCAGGCGGGGGGAGAGCATGGCCGTCTCCTGCATCGCGTCCGCCGCCGCTCCGGCGCGGACCCGGCTGGTGGTTCCGGCGCGCGCGTCCGGTCGCGCGTCGCTGCGGCGCGCAGCCGCGTGGATGCTTCGCGCGCCGTGGTGTCGACTCTACTCCCCCCGGGTTTCAGCAACGTGTAGAGCGGCCGTGGGACAGAAAAAACGGGCGTAGGTCGGGGCTACGCCCCCGACGGCTTTCCCCCGGCGAATCCGGATTCGGGCCCGGTGGGCGAAGATCAAGAGCCTCCCGCGAGGTCCCGATGGCGTGTGGGAGCGGATGCGTTCCGTGCATCACGCCCCTCCCCTGTCATCCCGAGCGCAGCGAGGGATCCGTGCCGCCGGCCGGAGATCCCTCGCTGCGCTCGGGATGACAGCCGTCCAGCCAGGTCAATCCCAGCCGGGCAGCTTTGCGCGATCCAGCCCCGCCACCTCGAACACCGCCGTGCGCGTGCCGCCGGCCTTGACCGGGAATTCCACCGCCAGCGTCTTCGCGCCTTTCGTCATCCGCCACAGCGCGCGTTCGTCGTTGATGAACATCGCGGTGGCCTCGTCGGTGTCCGGGCGCAGCGCGGCCATCGGTTTCGGCGCGGCGTCGTCGACCTTCACCTTCACCCTGCAGCCGCCGTAACAGTCGAAGTCGCCGGCCTGCAGCACCAGGTAGCTGCTCTTTCCCCACGAGGGATGGTCGCGGAAGATCAGCCGCACCGGGTTGGCGCCGCTGCCGTCGGTGTCGACCGGTTCCTTCGAGTAGATCGCCGCCGAAAGCTGCTGGCCGCCCTTCACGTTCTCGGTCTGGTAGCTCCAAAGCGCGGCCACCCGCGAGGCCTCGCGCGCGTCCGCAGCCTTGGCCTTGGCTTCCTCGTAGCGCGGGCGGATGCGCTCTGCCTCCTTCGTGTCCGGGAAGCGCGCGAACAGCACGTCGCCCTGGGCCTTGGCCAGCGTCCAGTTCTCGGCCGCGGCCGCGGCGTCGAAGCCGTCGGCGTATTCCTTGGCCGCCTTCTCGTTGGCGGCGGCCTGCGCGGCGGCGCGCGCGGATTCCTCGGCGGCGCGGTCGCCGCAGCCGGACGAGGCGGTGGCCGCGGCCAGCAGCGCGGCGCAGAGGATGGTGCGATGGTTCATGCGTTGGCTCCCTGTTCGACCAGTTCGGTCACGGCGGCGGCCACCGCGCCGGGTTGCTCCATGATCGTCATGTGGCCGCTGCCGCCCAGCAGCACTTTACGCGCCTGCGGCATGCGCGCGGCGTAGAGGTCGAGCGCGCTGGGGTCGATCACGCGGTCGTGCGCGCCCCACAGCAGCAGCGCCGGCTGGCGGATGCGCGCGGCCTCCTCGCCGGGCAGGAACTGCTCCGGGCCGCGGCCAACCTCGTCCAGCACCGCCTGCTCGAACGCCGCGTCTCGGCGGCGCCGCGCCACCAGGATCCCCGGCGCCGGCCACGGCATCGCCGGCAGCGCGCGGCGGTCGTGGAAGAGGATGTCGAAGTAGTGCGCGAGCGAGCCGCGGTCGTGGACGCCGAACGGATTGCCGCCCGCGAGCACGTCGAGCCCGAACCGGTTGTCGGCGAAGCGCACGCCGGCGGCATCCAGCAGGCCCACGCGCGCGACCAGCGCCGGCTCGCGCGCGGCCAGCACCGCGGCAACGCCGCCGCCCATCGAATGCCCGAGCACCGTCACCGGCCGTTCCCCGCAGGTGGCGCGGATGAACGCGGCCACGCGCGCGGCCTGCGCCGAGAACGCGTGCCCGGCGACGCCCTCGCGCTGGCTCTCGCCCCAGCCCGGCAGGTCGGGGAGCAGCAGCCGGTAGCGCCCGCGCAGGCGCCTGGCGACGCGGTACCAGTTTTCCTTGCCGCCGGTGTAGCCGTGCAGCAGCACCAGCGTGGGTGCATCCGGATCGCGCGCGCCGCCCTCGGCGTACACCCAGCGGATGCCGTCGACGACGACGACGCGGCGCGCCAGCCCCAGCGCGATGCGTTCGCGCGCGAACTCGGCGCGGACCAGCGCGTAGGGATCGCGCCACAGCGCGATCGCCGCGGCCAGAACGAACGCGGCCGCCACGAGGGCGGCCACGATCGCGGCGAGCTGCCAGGCCGGCATCGATCAGCCGGCGGGCGGCGCCTGCTCCGGCGCCGGCGCGGTGGCGTCGCCCTCCACCGCCGGCTTGTCGGCCGGCGCCGGCGTCACCGGCTCGACCGTGGCGGGCTTGGCCGGCGCCGCGGCCGGCTTGGCCTCGTCGATCGTCTTCTGCACCGAGCCGGTGGTGATCGGGTGGTAGCCGGGCCTGGCCTTCTCGAACACCGACTTCGCCAGCGCAAGCCCGTCCTGCGTCTGCACCAGCGCCTCGTAGGTGGGCATGATCAGCTTGCGGCGGCCGATCTTCTCCAGGAACGCGGCGATCGCGTCGTTGGCCTGGGTGTATCCGCTGCGCACCGCCAGCGGATACCAGCGCTGGGCGATCTCGCCGTTGGGCGTGCCGGTGAAGTGGTAGGCGGCGTCGAGCTGCGCGAGCTGTTCGGTCGTCAGCGTCTTCGGCATGCCCTCGATGAAGTGCACCCACTCCTGCGTGCTCCAGGCGTTGGTGATCACCGGCGGCGGCAGCTGGCCGCTGCCAAGCCACGCCAGCCGCGCCGAGTCGACCACGCCGAACTTGCGCGCCAGCACCCGCGGCGCCGTCGCCGGGATGCCCGGCTGGTACAGCCACTCGTCGAACTCTTCCTGCGTGACCTTGTTCGGGTACTTGTCCAGCAGGTTGGCCCTGGCGTAGTCGGCGAACTGCTGGCTGGAGATCGACTGGAACGCGAAGTGGTCGAAGTAGCCGCGCAGGAACGCGTCGAAGTCGGCGCGCCCGAAGCGCTGCTCCAGGAACTGCAGGAACCACGCGCCCTTGGTGTAGACCGTCGAGGCCGAGCTGTTGTCCGGGTCCTTGAGGTCGCCGGGCTTCTCGGCCAGCACCTGCAGCTTGGGATCGACCGTCTTGAACTCCTCCTTGAGCTCGTTGCGCCCGATCACGCTCTCCATGTCGGCCTGATCCTTGCCGTACAGCGCCTCGACGATGCGGTTCTCGACGTAGCTGGTCACGCCCTCGTTGAGCCAGGCGTCCTTGGCGCTGGAGAAGGTGACCAGGTTGCCCGACCAGCTGTGCGCGAGCTCGTGCGCGACCAGCGACACCAGCGACTTGTCGCCGACGATCACGGTGGGCGTGGCGAAGGTCAGTCGCGGGTTCTCCATGCCGCCGTAGGGGAACGACGGCGGCAGCACCAGCAGGTCGTAGCGGCCCCAGCGGTACGGGCCGTAGAGCGACTCCGCCGTCTGGATCATCTTCTCGGTGTCCTCGAACTCCTTCTGCGCCTTGTCCACCATCGCAGGCTCGGCCCACACGCCCGAGCGCGCCGAGATCGGCTTGAACACCAGGTCGCCGGCGGCGATCGCCATCAGGTAGGACGGGATCTTCTGCGGCATCTTGAAGCTGTAGTCGCCGTCGCGCGCCGCCTTGGGGTCGTTGTCGGCGCTCATCAGCACCATCACGTCCGGGCGCGAGACCACGTGCGCGCTGTAGGTGTAGCGCACGCTCGGCGTGTCCTGCAGCGGCACCCAGCTGCGCGCGTGGATCTGCTGCGACTGGCTGAACATGAAGGGCAGCTGCTTGCCCTCGGTCATCGCCGGGTCCAGCCACTGCAGGCCCGACGCGTCGGGCGAGGTGGCGTAGGTCACGCGGATGTGCGCATTGCGCTCCGGCGCCTCGATGGTGAACTTGCTGCCCAGCACCTCGTCGCGCTTGGCCAGCCCGTACTGCAGCGGCGCCCACTTGCCGTCCTTGTCCTCGCCCTCGACCTTGTCGATCGACAGGTCGCGGGTGTCGAGCACGAGTTGCCTGGCGGCCTTGTCCTTCCAGTCCAGGGTGTAGGTGGCGGTGCCGGAAATGGTCTTGGCGTCGAAGTCGATCTTCAGGTCCAGCGCCAGGTCGGTGATCGCCACCTTGCCCGGCTCGGCATAGGAGTGCTCGTCGGGGCGGTCGGTCGCGGTCATGGCGGGCTTCGCGGCGGGCGTGGGGGTCGCGGTGTCGGCGGCGTCGCGCTGGCAGCCGGCCAGGGCGACGGCGAAGCCGAGGGAAAGCAGCAAGGTGCGCATCGGGATCCGGGGGAAGCAGACAGGGCCGTCAAGTCTAGCGCCCCGGTCGCGGGCGCCCCAAATCGAGCGCCGTGGCGCGTTCTGCGGCTTGCCCCCCCTTCAAGGGCAGGGCCTTTGATCGGCTACGTCCGGTAGCCGTCGTGGATCGCCACGATCCCGCCGGACAGGTTGCGATAACCGCAGCGGTCGAAGCCCGCCGCCTCCATCATCGCCTTGAGCTCGTCCTGCGGCGGATGCTTGCGGATGCTCTCGGCCAGGTACTGGTAGCTGCCGGCGTCGTGCGCGAACAGCCGCCCCAGCCGCGGCAGCACCTGGAACGAGTGGAAGTCGTAGAGCGGCCTGAACCAGTCCGCCTTGACCTGCGAGAACTCCAGCACCCGCGCCTGCCCGCCCACCTTGAGCACGCGCAGCATCTCGCGCAGCGCCGCGTCCTTGTCGGTGACGTTGCGCAGCCCGAAGGCGATGGTGACCAGGTCGAAGCTGGCGTCCGGGAACGGCAGCGCCTGCGCGTTGCACTGCACGTACTCGAAGCCGCGCACGTTGCCGCGGTCGACCATGCGGTCGCGGCCGACCCGCAGCATCGAGCCGTTGATGTCGCCGAGCACCAGCTCGCCTTCCGGGCCGACGCGGTCCCTGAGCAGCGCCGCGATGTCACCGGTGCCGCCGGCCAGGTCCAGCACGCGATCGCCCTTGCCCACCTGCGCGGTGGCGACGAAATAGCGCTTCCAGACCCGGTGGATGCCCAGCGACATCAGGTCGTTCATCAGGTCGTAGTTGCCGGCCACCGACGAGAACACCTCGCCCACCAGCTTCTGCTTCTCGGCCACCGGCACGTCGCGGAAGCCGAAGTGGGTGGTGCCGGGCTTGTCGGAGGATTCGTCCATGGTGCGATTATCGCACTCCTTCCTGCCGCGCCCCGAGGCTCCCATGGCCATCGCCACCCCCGACTACCGCGCCCTGCTCGATACCGCCATCGCCGAAGCCCGCCAGGGCCTGTCCGAAGGCGGCATCCCGATCGGCGCCGCGCTCTACCGCGACGACGGCACGCTGCTGGGCTGTGGCCACAACCGCCGCGTGCAGGAAGGCGATCCGTCCGTGCACGGCGAAACCGACGCCTTCCGCAAGGCCGGCCGCCAGCGCCGCTACCGCGACACCATCATGGTCACCACCCTAGCGCCCTGCTGGTACTGCAGCGGCCTGGTGCGCCAGTTCAACATCGGCACCGTGGTGGTGGGCGAATCGGTGAATTTTTCCGGCGGCATCGACTGGCTGCGCGAGGCCGGCGTCGAGGTCGTCGACCTGGCCGACGAACGCTGCATCACGATGCTGGGCGACTGGATCGCGGCCAATCCCGAGGTGTGGAACGAGGATATCGGGGAGGACTGATTTCCAGCGGCGGCGGATGGATCAGGCCGCTGCCGGACGGACTTCCTGCTCGATCTTGCGCGCGTTCGCGATCTCGGCCACGCGCAGGTCGTAGGCCGCCTGCAGGTTCAGCCACGAGCGCGCGTCGCCGCCGAAGTAGCGGGCCAGGCGCATCGCGGTATCCGCGCTGACGCCGCGCCGGCCGCGCACGATGTCGTTGATGCGCGGCGCCGGCACGCTCAGCGCGATCGCCAGGGCGTTGGCGCTCATGCCCAGCGGCACCAGGTAGTCCTCGCGCAGCACCTCGCCGGGGTGCACGGGGCGCATGCCGTTCTTGTACATGTCGGTGTCCTCCAGGAAGGCCTCAGTGGTAGTCGACGATCCCGACCTGCTCGGGGCCGTCCTGCGTCCAGCGGAAGCACACCCGGAACTGGTCGTTGATGCGGATGCTGTGCTGGCCCTTGCGGTCGCCCTTCAGCGCTTCCAGACGATTGCCGGGCGGCGAACGCAGGAACTCGAGCGTCTGCGCGGCGTCCAGCTGCGCCAGCTTGCGGGTGGCGACGTCGAGGATGGCCGCATAACGCCGGGATTTGCCCGTCTCGAAGAGACGCTGCGTTTCCCCGTCGGCGAAGCTCCGTATCACGGCGTGATCATATAACGGATAACGTTAAACGTCAAACGAGGGGCGCGGGGCTGCGTACAGAACGCCTAGCGCTCAGCGCTCGCTGCCGCGGCCAGCGCCGCAACCATCGACACCGGTGTTGTACGGCGGGTCGATGTAGATGCACTTCACCTGCAGCGTCGAGCGCAAGCCGACGTCGTTCTCCCTGCAGACTGCCTCGGACCGCTTCTACCCGGACTTCCTCGTCGGCCTCGAGAACGGCGGCATCGTCGCCGCGGAGTACAGGGGCGGCCATCTGGCCGGAAGCGATGAAAGTCGCGAAAAAACGGCGTATTGGCGAACTCTGGGAACGGTGAGGCAACAACTGCGCATTCGCGTGGGTCGAACAGCGCGACTGGAGCCCGTTGAACGATGCCGCGGCCCGCGTTTCCGGACGGGCAGCCAACTAGGCTGACGCGATGTCTTCGGCGTCGTCGGGTCGCCGTGGTTGGTGGCGCGTCCCGATTCGGCTTCCCGGGTCAACGTCCATGGATTCCCGCCTTCGCGGGAATGACGGATTGCGAAGCGTGCGGACTGCTGGACGCTTCATCGACTGATGGGCAGGGGCTCGGCGTCCGCGATGGACGCAACGGCGTTCGCCGTACGGCGCAGGGCCGCTTCGGCCTCGCGCTGTGCGGGCATGTCGAGGTCGGCCAGGAAGGCGACGCGACCGGCGATCGATGTCGCCACCGGGATGCCATCGCGGAACGCGACGCGGTTACCGGAGATGCGGGGAATGCGCTCGCCCGGCAGCAGGCTGCCGAGCAGGTTGGCCGGGTCGGCGGCGCTGACGGCGACGATGCGGCCGTCGTGCGGTTGCTTGCGGATTCGGCGCATGGAGGCGACGGCTTCGGGCAGGGCGAACTGCTCGCCGGGGATGCCCGCGATGAAGCGGCCGCCGCGGATCTCGCCGCGGGCCTCGAGGCGGTGGTAGACGCGGACCAGGTCGCGCCATGGCGGCAGCCAGGCGGCTTCGCGTTCGAGCAGGCGCCAGCCGACCACGCCATGGCGGCGCAGCAGGACGCAGGCGACGTGCTCGATCGCGTCGAGCGAACGCGTCGGCGCGGCCGTGGCTGCGGGCGATGCGTCGCCGGGTTCCGCGCCGCGCGCGGGCGCGCGCAGCAGCGCCCAGCGGCCGGCGTCCTGGATGCCGAACAGGGCGACGCGGCGGCGGCGGCGCGCGGCGTTGCCGTCGCGCCTGGATGCCGGCACCAGCAGCGCGCGCAGGCCGGCAAAGCTGTCGCAGTGGGCGCGGCCGCGCACCACGAGCTCGGCCAGCGCGTCCTCCAGCTCGGTGCGCAGCAGGTGGGCGCCGTCGGCGATCTCGTCGAAGAACGAGGCGCCGTGCCCGCGCAGGTAGTCGGCCACGCGCTGCGCGCGCGAGCCCAGCGCCTCGTCGTCGGCGGGCGCGGGCGCCAGGCGCGTCCACAGCGGCGCGGTGCGGCGCGGCAGCAGCAGCACCGGGGTGGCGCGCAGCGAGCCACCGCGGCCGCCTTCGCCGGCGTTGGCGTTGGGGCGCAGGCGCGTCCACAGCACGCGGCCGGCGGTGCACAGTTCGTCGAGCCACGAAATCGAGTAGTCGCGCACGCGCACCGACAGCAGTTCGCCTTCCCACGTGGCGGCGGGCGCCTCGAAGCCTTCCAGCTGCTGCAGCACGCCGGCCAGCGCCTCCGGGCCGCTGACGCGCGCGTCCGGCAATAGGTGCTGCCAGTCGAACAGGAAGCGGGCGTAGTCGCGCGGCGCGACCGGCTCGATCTCGCGCCGCAGCTGCTTGAGCGTGTAGCGGTGGATGCGCGCGAGCAGGTGGCGCTCGCACCATTCGTCGACTTCGATGCCGGGGGTGAAGCGGCCCTGCATGACGTAGCCCTCGCCCTGCAGCGCGACGAGCGCGGCTTCGACCTCGCGCGGGTCGAGCGCAAGCGGCGCGGCGAGTGCGGCGGTAGGTACGGGGCCGAGCGCGGTGAGGCGCGCGCGCAGCAGGTCCCGCAGGGCGGCTTCGCGGGTCCATTCGATGCCGGCGTACTCGGCGGGCACGGTCACCGCCGGATCGCAGGCGGCGTCCGGGTACAGCGCGCGCAGCTGCGGCAGGCTTTCGGTGGCGGTCCACAGCTGCGCCTGCACGCCGTCGCGCGCGATCGACAGCCGCGTCGCGCGGCCGCCGCCGGCCAATGCCTGCAGGTACTCCGTCCAGCCGGCGTTGCGCGCGGCCTCGTCGTCGGCCAGCGCGCCCAGGCCGGTCAGCGCCTCGTGCATCTCGTCGGCGTTGCGCGCCTGCGGCCAGGCTTCCTCGCGCACCGCGTCGATCGCGGCGGGGTCGAGGCGGCCCATGTCCTCCGCCGAATCCGGCTCGGCGTAGCGGCGCGACTGCACGGCCTGCGTGCGGCGCTCCTCCAGCGGCGCGTCGTCGAGGAAGGCGTAGGGCTTGGCGTTCAACGCTTCGGTCGCCAGCGGCGACGGCGCCGGCAGGTCGCGCGCGACGACCGCGATCGCGCCCGACTCCAGCCCGCGCAGCACGGCGAGCCAGCCGTCGGTGTCCATCGCCTCGTGGAGGCAGTCGTCAAGCGTCTGCTCGACCAGCGGGTGGTCGGGCACCTCGCGCTCGCCGACGATGTTCTCCAGGCACGCGACCTGGTCGGGGAACACGGTCGCCAGCAGGTCCTCGGACTTCATCCGCTGCAGCTGCGGCGGCACCTTCTTGCCGCCGACGAAGCGCGGCAGCGCGAGCGCGGTGGTCGCGTTCCAGCGCCAGCGCACGCCGAACAGCGGCGCGTCGAGCAGGGCCTGCACCAACACGTCCTTTGCCGACGACGAGTGCAGGTAGCGCGCGACCTCCTCCAGCGGGAAGCTGTGGCTGGTGGAGAGCGAGAGCACGATCGCGTCCTCGGTCGCCGCGGCCTGCAGCTCGAAGTTGAACTTGCGGCAGAAGCGCTTGCGCAGCGCCAGGCCCCAGGCGCGGTTGAGGCGGCTGCCGAACGGCGCGTGGATGACGAGCTGGGTGCCGCCGGATTCGTCGAAGAAGCGCTCGAGCACGATGCGCGACTGCGTCGGCAGCGCGCCGAGGGCGGCACGGGTGCGGGCGACGTAGTCGACGAGTTGCCGGGCGGCTTCGGGCGACAAGCCGACGTCGTCGGTGAGCCAGGCGATGGCGACGGCGTGCGCCTCGTGTGCAGGAGCGGCGTTTGCGGGCGCGGCTCTCGTGGGAGCGGCTTCAGCCGCGAGCTTTCCGGCGTCGCCTGCGATCCCGGGCAGGAGCTCGCGGCTGAAGCCGCTCCCACCGGATTCGTCGCGGGCGTCCAGCCGCGCGGCGATTTCCTCGCGCAGGCGCGACACGCCCTGCGAGAGCTCGTCGGTGCGGCCCGGCGCCTCGCCGAGCCAGAAGGGGATGTTGGGGGGCGCGCCCTTTGCATCCTCGACGCGCACGCGGCCGGGCTCGACGCGCAGGATGCGGTAGCTGGCGTTGCCGAGCTGGAACACGTCGCCGGCCAGGCTTTCGACCGCGAAGTCCTCGTTGACCGTGCCGATGTTGTGCGACTCGGGCTCCAGGATCACCGCATAGTCGCCGGTGTCGGGGATGGTGCCGCCGGAGGTCAGTGCGGTCATGCGCGCGCCGCGGCGCTCGCGCAGCCGGTGGTGCACGGCGTCACGGTGCACGTAGCCGGCGCGCGGGCCGCGGCGGGTGGTGAAGCCGTCGGCGAGCATCCGCACCACTTCGTCGAACTTCGCGCGCGGCAGCCGCGCATACGGATGGGCGCCGCGCGCGAGCGCGAACAGCGCGTCCTCGTCCCATTCGCGGCAGGCGGTCTCGGCGACGAGTTGCTGCGCGAGCACGTCCAGCGGCGCCTCCGGGATCGCGAGCGCGTCGAGTTCGCCGCGCCGCACGCAATCGAGCAGCGCGGCGCATTCGACCAGCTCGTCGCGGCTCTGCGGGAACAGCCGCGCCTTCGGCACGCCGCCGACCGCGTGGCCCGAGCGCCCGGCGCGCTGCAGGAAGGTGGCGATCGAGCGCGGCGAGCCGAGCTGCACCACGAGGTCGACGTCGCCGATGTCCAGGCCGAGCTCGAGCGACGCGGTGGCGACCAGCACCTTGAGCTCGCCGCGCTTGAGGCGCTGCTCCGCGTCCAGCCGCAGCTCGCGCGCGAGGCTGCCGTGGTGCGCGGCGACCACGTCCTTGCCCAGCCGCTCGCCCAGATGCCGCGCCGCGCGCTCGACCACCCGCCGGGTGTTGGCGAACACCAGGGTGGTGCGGTGCCCGCGCACGAGCTCCGCGACGCGGTCGTAGACCTGCTCCCACTGGTCGTTCGACATCACCGCCGACAGCGGCGTCGGCGGCACTTCGAGGGCGAGGTCGCGCGCCTTCGAGTAGCCGATGTCGACGATCACGCAGTCCGTCGACACTCCCTCCCCCGCTTGCGGGGAAGGGTTGGGGTGGGGGCGCGCGCCCACCAGGAACCGCGCCACCTCGTCGATCGGCTTCTGCGTCGCCGACAGGCCGATCCGCACGAGCTTGTCCGGCATCAGCGCCTGCAGCCGCTCCAGCGAGAGCGCCAGGTGGCTGCCGCGCTTGCTCGCGGCCACCGCGTGGATCTCGTCCACGATCACCGTGCGCACCGTCGAGAGCATCGCGCGGCCGGATACCGAGCCGAGCAGCACGTACAGCGATTCAGGCGTGGTGACGATGACGTGCGGCGGCTTGCGGAACGCCTGCTGGCGCGCCTTCGCCGGCGTGTCGCCGGTGCGCACCGCGGTGCGGATCTCCACGTCCGGCAGACCCATCTCGTCCAGCTGCGCGCGGATGCCCGCGAGCGGCGCCTCGAGGTTGACGTGGATGTCGTTCGACAGCGCCTTGAGCGGCGAGACGTAGACCACCGTGGTCTCGTCGGGCAGGCCTTCCGGCGACAGCCCGCGTTGCACCAGCGCGTCGAGCGCGGCGAGGAAGGCGGTCAGCGTCTTGCCCGAGCCCGTCGGCGCCGCCACCAGCACGTCGCGCCCGGCGCGGATCGCAGGCCAGGCGGCGCGCTGGGCGGGCGTCGGCCCGCCGGGGAAGGCCTGGGCGAACCAGCCGGCGACGGCGGGATGGAAGTCGTGCAGGGGCATGTCGGAAGGCTATCGGATGCGGGAGAAAGAAGACGCTAAGCGCGGAAGGCCCGACCGCGTTTCGTGGGAGCGGCTTCAGCCGCGAGCTTTTGCCGGGAGTCGATCACGGCCGGAAGCTCCCGGCTGAAGCCGCTCCCACAAGGGCGGGAACCGATCGCGCTCGACCGGTTCGGCGATTGCGCTGCGAACACCCCGCGCTGTCATCCCGAGCGCAGCGAGGGATCCTGCTTTTGCTGCGACACGGATCCCTCGCTGCGCTCGGGATGACAGCCATGGCTGCAACGGTGCACGTGCGTTCGCGCTCGCTTTCGCTCGCGATCGCGATCGCGTCCACTTCCACTTCCACTTCCGCGATCGCACGACAGCCGTAGGGCGGGTCTCGACCCGCCACCCCGCGCCATTGAAGGACGGCGCGATGGCGGGGCGAGACCCGCCCTACGCCGCTACGCCGCGGACTGGCCCGCCGCGGTCAGAGGATGTACCGGCTCAGGTCCGGATCCTGCACCAGCTCGCCCAGGTGCTTGTCGACGTAGGCGCGATCGATCGCCACCGCGTCGCTGCGGTCCGGCGCCTCGAAGCTCAGCGTGTCCAGCAGCCGCTCCAGCACGGTGTGCAGGCGGCGCGCGCCGATGTTCTCCTGGCGCTCGTTGACCTGCGCGGCGATCTCGGCGATGCGCTCCACCGCGTCGTCGGCGAACGACAGCGACACGCCCTCGGTCTTCAGCAGCTCGACGTACTGCTTCGTCAACGCCGCCTTGGGCTCGGTGAGGATGCGCACGAAATCGTCCTTGCTCAGCGCCGCCAGCTCGACCCGGATCGGAAAGCGGCCCTGCATCTCCGGAATCAGGTCGCTGGGCTTGGCCAGGTGGAACGCACCGCTGGCGATGAACAGGATGTGGTCGGTCTTCACCGAGCCGTACTTGGTGCTGACGGTGGAGCCCTCGACCAGCGGCAGCAGGTCGCGCTGCACGCCTTCGCGGCTGACGTCGGCGCCCACGCCCTCGCTGCGCTTGGCGACCTTGTCGATCTCGTCGATGAAGACGATGCCGTGCTGCTCGCAGGCCTCGATCGCGGCCTCGCGCACCTCGTCCTCGTTGACCAGCTTGCCGGCCTCTTCCTCGACGAGCTGCGGCCGCGCGGCGCGGATCGACAGGGTGCGCTTGTGGGTCTTGACGCCGCCCAGGCTGGAGAACACCTGGCGCAGCTGCTGCCCCATTTCCTCCATGCCCGGCGGGGTCATGATGTCGATGCCGACGTTGGCCGACAGCTCGAGCTCGATCTCGCGCTCGTCGAGCTCGCCGGCGCGCAGCTGGCGGCGCAGCTTGGCGCGGGTGTCGCCGTCGTTGGCCTGCGCGGACGGTTCGGCGCCGATGTCGACCGTGGTGCTGGCGCCGAAGCCGAAGCCGCTGGCCGGCACCTGCCGGCGCGGCAGCAGCGCGTCGAGGATGCGGTCCTCGGCGCGCTCCTCGGCCTGCGTGCGCACGCGCGCCTTGGCCTGCTCGCGGTAGAGCTTGACCGCAGTGTCGGCGAGGTCGCGGATGATCTGCTCGACGTCCTTGCCGACGTAGCCGACCTCGGTGAAGCGCGTGGCCTCGACCTTGACGAACGGCGCGTTGGCGAGCGTGGCCAGGCGGCGCGCGATCTCGGTCTTGCCCACGCCGGTGGGGCCGATCATCAGGATGTTCTTCGGCATCACCTCGTTGCGCAGCTCGTCGTCGAGCTGGGCGCGGCGCCAGCGGTTGCGCAGCGCGATCGCGACCGCGCGCTTGGCCTGCTGCTGGCCGACGATGTGGCGGTCGAGCTCCTGCACGATCTCGCGCGGGGTCATGGTGGCGTGGCTGGTGTCGGGCTTGTTGGGCATGTCGGATTCTTGCTGGATTGGAGTGGAGCCCTTCTCCCGCTGCGGGAGAAGGTGGCCCGGAGGGCCGGACGAGGGCGCCCTTCGCGAAGAGCCGGACCCTTACCCCAACCCCTCTCCCGCAAGCGGGAGAAGGGCTACAAGCGGGCTCAGAGCTCTTCGACGACGATGTTGCGGTTGGTGTAGATGCAGATGTCGCCGGCGATGTTCAGGGCCTCGGTGGCGATCGCCTTCGCGTCGAGCGCGGTGTTGGCGAGCAGCGCGCGCGCCGCCGACAGCGCGAACGGGCCGCCGGAACCGATCGCGACCAGCCCGTCCTCGGGCTCGATCACGTCGCCGGTGCCGCTGACGATCAGCGAGGTTTCCTTGTCGGCCACGGCCAGCAGCGCCTCGAGCTTGCCGAAGCGGCGCTCGGTGCGCCAATCCTTCGCCAGCTCCACCGCGGCGCGGGTGAGCTGGCCGTGCTTCTCCAGCTTCGACTCGAACAGCTCGAACAGCGTGAACGCATCCGCGGCCGCGCCGGCGAATCCCGCCAGCACCTGCCCGTCCTTGCCGAGCCGGCGCACCTTGCGCGCGTTGGCCTTCATCACCGTGTTGCCGAGCGTCACCTGGCCGTCGCCGGCGACGACGACGCGGCCGTCGCGGCGCACCGAGACGATGGTGGTGGCGTGGAACACGTTGGGGTTCTGGCTGGGATCCATGCGGCCTCCGGGGTCGAGTCCCTTGGATGGGGGCCGACCTGGGCTGGCGCAAGCCCCGCCGACGCATGGGCAGCAAGACTCGTGGGAGCGGCTTCAGCCGCGAGCTTTCGTATTGGCTGCCGTGAAAAACTCGCGGCTGAAGCCGCTTCCACAGGACCAGCCTCCGCGGCGCTCAGCCGTTCTTCTTGCGCTTCGCGCGCGGATGCGCGGCGTCGTAGACCTTGGCCAGGTGCTGGAAGTCGAGGTGGGTGTAGATCTGGGTGGTGGCGATGTCGGCGTGGCCGAGCAGCTCCTGCACGCCGCGCAGGTCGCCGGAGGATTCGAGCACGTGGCTGGCGAAGCTGTGCCGCAGCATGTGCGGGTGCACGTGCTTGAACAGGCCCTGGCGCCGGGCGAGCTGGCGGATGCGCAGCTGCACCGCGCGCTGCGAGATCGGCGCACCGCCGCGGCCGGGGAACACGGGCGCCTCGTTCGCCGCACGGGTTTCGCCGTGCCAGGCCTCGAGCGCGGCGCGCGCGTGCGAGCCCACCGGCACGCGGCGCTGCTTGTTGCCCTTGCCGAGCACGGTGACCAGGCCGTTGCCCAGGTCGAGGTCGCGCCAGCGCAGCGCGCACAGCTCGGACAGGCGCAGGCCGGAGGAATAGAACAGCTCCAGCAGCGCGCGGTCGCGCAGGCCGAGCGGAGCGTCGATCGGCACCTCGACCAGGCGCGTGGCCTCGTCGGCGTCGAGCACCTGCGGCAGCTTGCGCGGCGCCTTGGGCGCGCGGATCGCCGCCGCGGGATTGAGTGCGATGCGGCCATGCTTGAGCAGCCACTGGTAGTAGCTGCGGCAGGCCGACAGCCGCCGCTGCAGGCTCTTGGGCGAGAGCCCGCGACGGTGCTCGGCGGCGACGAAGGCGCGCAGGCGCGCGGCGTCGAGGCCGACGGTGTCGTCGCCGCCCTGCCCCTGCGTCCATTCGGCCAGCGCGGCCAGGTCGCGCCGGTAGGCGTCGAGCGTGTGCGCGGAAACGCGGCGCTCGACCTCGAGGTGGGCGAGGAAATCGGCGACGGCGTTGGTGTTGGCGTTCACGGTCCGGAAGCCCGCTCGTCATTCCCGCGAAGGCGGGAATCCAGCGGCTTTCGCCTTGGCTGCCTGCCGTGCGCGCGACAACGGCAAGGTCTCTGGATTCCCGCCTTCGCGGGAATGACGGCAAGGAGCAGCGGCGCGCCGCTCAGCCATCGAACCGCTTCAGCGCCGCCGCGAACGCCTCGCCCATCATCCGCAGGAACAGCGTGCCCATGCCGGGATAGAAGCGGTTGGGATCGCGGCTGCCCACGGCCACCAGGCCCACGCCGTCCAGCGGCAGCAGCGCGCTCGACTGCACCGCCTCCACGCGCGGGCCGTACAGCAGCGCCTGCTTGTCCGGGTGCAGGCGGCCGCACAGCGGCTCGCCGTCGGCCAGGCAGTCGCGGAACGGCGCCAGCACGCGGTCGTCGCGGTCGATGACCTGCAGCCAGTCGACCTCGTCCAGTCCGGCGACGGGTTCGAACAGCACCACCCGCACCAGGTCGCCGTTGAAGTCCTCGCCGAGCGTGGCGGCCATCGCGCGCACGGTGTCGGCGGCGGTGTCCTGGCGCAGCAGGGTGAGCGTGAGCTGCTGGGTCTGCACCGCCAGGCGCTCGTTGTCCTGCGCGATCGCGTACAGGTCGTGCAGGCGCCGGGTGAGCTCGCGATTCTTGTCGCGCAGCACCTCGAGCTGGTAGCTGGCCAGCGACGCTGCAGGGCCCTCCTCGCGCGGCACCACCATGCTCAGCGCCAGGTCCGGGAACTGCTGCAGGAACTTCGGGTGCAGCCGCAGCCAGGCCGCGACCTCGTGGGCGCCGAGTTTGTCCTTGGTTTCGCTCATTGCAACCATTCCCCTTCGAAGACGAACGTGGTGGGCCCGGCCATGGTGGCCTGCGCGGCGTCGTCGGGCCAGGCGATGCGCAGCTCGCCGCCGGGCAGCGACACCGCGACCTCGCGGTCGACGCGGCCGCGCCGCGCCAGCACCGCCACCGCCGCGCAGGCACCGCTGCCGCAGGCCAGGGTCTCGCCGACGCCGCGCTCGTACACGCGCAGGCGGATGCGGTCGCGCGCGACCACCTGCGCGAAGCCGACGTTGGCCGACTGCGGGAACGCCGCGTCGCGCTGCAGCGCCGAGCCGAGCGCGGCCACTTGCGCCGCGTCGACGTCGTCCACCTCGACCACCGCGTGCGGATTGCCCATCGACACCGCGCCGAAGCGCAGCGGCCGGCCGTCGATCTCGACGACATATTCGTCCTGCGCCTGCGCGAAGCCGGCCAGCGGGATCGCCTCCGGCGCGAACCGCGGCACGCCCATGGCGATGCGGTAATGCCCATCGCCCAGCGCCTCCACCGCGTGGGTGCCGGCGGGGCTGTCGAGCGCGAACGCATCGCCGCGCGCGGCGCCGTCGCGGACCAGCCAGGCCGCGACGCAACGCGCGCCGTTGCCGCACTGTTGCGACGACGAGCCGTCGGCGTTCCAGATCCGGTACGAGGCCATCGCCGACGCGCTGTGCGGATCCTCGATGGTCAGGATCTGGTCGCAGCCCACGCCCGTGTGGCGGTCGCCCAGCGCGCGGCACAGCGCGGGCGGCGGCGGCGCCTTGCCGCCGCGCAGGTCGAGCACCACGAAGTCGTTGCCGGCGCCGTGCATCTTGCTGAAGCGCAGCGCGGGCGCCGGCGCAGGCGGGCGGTCGGCCATCAGGCGCCGGCGCCGTCGTCCTGCGGCGGTGCGGGTTCGGCCGGGGCCTGGCCGCCGTCGTCTGCGGGCGGCGTGGTGTCGGCGGCGGGCGGCGTTATGTCGGCGGGGACGGTGTCCGCGGCGGGCGTCGCCGGCGCCGTTTCGCCCGCGGGCGCCTCGTCGGCGGGCTTCTCGGGCAGGACCAGCGGTCCCTTGTTGCCGCAGGCGGACAGCGCGAGTGCGGCGGCGAGCGCGAGCAGGGCGAAACGGGGCTTGTTCATGCCGGAAGTGTAGCCCGCCACGCCGCCCGCCGGCCAAGGCGCGCGCGGGTTTTCCCTAGCTGCCGCCCGCCGCGCGGGCTGGCTAGGCTGGCGCGCAGACTCCGGTCGCGCCGGAGGCCAGCGAGGAACGCATGGGCATCGACATCGGCGGCGCGCTCGACGGCGCCCGCAACTGGGTCGGCGACCGCCTCGACGACGTCGAGGGCGCCAAGGACTGGGTCGGCGGGAAGATCGACGGCGCGGTGCAGTCCGCGGAGGACGGCATCGACGGCTTCCGCCAGGACCTGGTGCAGTTCGGCCAGGACCACGGCGGCATCGTCGGCAGGACGCTGGCGCAGGGCGTGTCCAACTCGATCGGCCTGACCGAGGGCGCCACCCTGGCCGTCTACGACATGGGCAAGGGCGTGGTGCAGCTGGCCGACGGCGCGGGCAAGCTGGTGAGCCCGCTGGAATGGGCCACCCACGGCGACCGCAACCTGCAGCGGCTGGAAACCACCGGCCAGGTGCTGCAGACGCTCAACAACCTCGGCAGCCCAGTGGCCTGGGCCACCGATCCGGGCGGCAACGTCGACACCGCGAAGGCGCTGTGGGACGGCGTCACCGGCGGCTACCAGGACGCGGCGCGCGACGGCGACTGGTCGAAGTTCTCCGGCCGCCTGGTGGTCGACGTCGGCAGCCTGTTCATCGGCGCCGGCGAGGCCAACGCCGCGATCAAGGGCGCCGAGGGCGCCAGCGTGCTCGGCCGCCTGGGCGAAGGCGGCGAGGCGCTCAACGCGCTCGACAAGCTCGCCGACGGCAGCCGTGCGCTCGACCTGGCTGGCGACGCCGCGCGCGGCGCGGACGTGCTCAGTGACGCGGCCAGGGCCGATGTGCTGGCGATCCCGAAAGGTGCGCGACCCAATCCCGCCGAATACCTGTCGAAGTCGTACATCGACCAGCACCTGGCGCAGTTCGACGACGGCGCCGCGCGCTTCATGCCGCCGAGCAACCTGGAGAAGTACGGCATCGCGCAGCGCGACGGCACCTCGTTCGTGATCCCGAAGTCCGAGGCCGACAGGATCGAGGCCGCGGCCAGCCGCGGCGACCTCGCGGCGGTGGAGGAAGCGCTGGGCCTGAAGCCGGGCTTCTTCGCCGACGGCGGCGAACTCAAGCGCATCGACATCGCGAACCCGCGCGAGCTGGGACTGCGCATCCCCGACGGCAACGAGGCCGGCGCCAGCGAGCTGTGGATCCCGGGCGGCAAGCTGCCCAACGGCGTGCCGGAGGCGGTGATCGACGCCGGCGGCCTGCCGGACTCGCGCTATGCTGTCCGCACCGTGGAGACCGGCGGCAGCCCTTGATGAACCCGAAGGACGCGAAGGACGTCTTCGTCTCGCGCGAACACCGCTACTCGCTCGCCGTCGACGAGGCCGGCGACCGCTGCTACGTGTCGATCCCGGTCACCAACGGGCGGGTCGACTACGAGGAGTACTACGAGATCGACCGGCTCGAGCTCGACCGCTTCCTCGCCGACCCGTCCATCGCCCTGGCCTTCGTCGAGCGCTGCCGGCGGCGCGAGGCCGACGACCGCCTGGCCTACCAGCCCAGCATCGAGCGCGGCACGCCGCTGTAGGCCGTGCGTTCGCGTTCAGCGCTGGCCCGGCGGCTCCGGCCGCAGCCACAGCCAGATCGCCACCACGGCCATGCAGCCGATGCCGAGCTCCGCGATCCATGGCCGCGACGCGGCCCACCACAGGATGACCGCGCAGGCGGACATCATCGTCGTCGCCAGCCATTTCGCGCGCCGCGACACCGCGCCGTGCGCCTGCCAGTCGCGGATCAGCGGCCCGAAATGCGGATGCGCGTGCAGCCAGCGGTGCAGGCGCTCGGAGCCGCGGCTTGCCGCCCAGGCCGAGATCAGCACGAACACCGTCGTCGGCAGGCCCGGCACGAAGATGCCGACGATGCCCACGCCGAGGCTGGCGTAGGCGAGCAGCCACCAGGCCCAGCGGAAGCGGCTTGCGGTCATCGGCCGATGATAGACGGGTCCGCGGGAGCGGCTTCCGCCGCGAACGCTGCTCCCTCCCCAGCGAAGGCAGGGGAGGGCTGCGGAGGGGTGCCTTGGGAATTCCGACGACACGCTTCGGAAGCGGGCGTCGATCCCCGCGCCCCTCCCCTGCCTTCGTTGAGGGATGGCCCAAAGAAGGAGCTCGCGGCTGAAGCCGCTCCCACAACAACAGCAACAACAGCAACAACAGCAACAACGATCAGGGAGATTGCACGCCCAGCTGGTCGAGCAGGAACGCGTACATCTCCGACAACTCGTGGTAGCGGCGGAAGCGTCCCGACTTGCCGCCGTGGCCGGCGTCCATGTTGACGCGGAACAGCACCGGCCTGTCGCCGGTGTCGAGGTCGCGCAGCTTCGCCACGTACTTGGCAGGCTCCCAGTACTGCACCTGCGAGTCCCACAGCCCGGTGCCGACGAACATGGCCGGGTACGCCTGCGGCTCCAGGTTGTCGTACGGCGAGTACGAGAGCATGTAGTCGTAGTACTTCTTCTTCTCCGGGTTGCCCCACTCGTCGTACTCGTTGGTGGTCAGCGGGATGCTCGGGTCGAGCATCGTGGTCACCACGTCGACGAACGGCACCTGCGACAGGATCACGCGGTACTTGCCGGGCGCCATGTTGGCGATCGCGCCCATCAGCAGGCCGCCGGCGCTGCCGCCGTAGGCGGCGACGCGGTCCGGCGCCGCGTAGCCTTCTTTCACCAGGAAGTCGGTGACGTCGATGAAGTCGGTGAAGGTGTTCTTCTTGTGCAGCAGCTTGCCGTCGTCGTACCACTTGCGGCCCATTTCCTGGCCGCCGCGCACGTGCGCGATGGCGTAAGCCATGCCGCGGTCGAGCAGGCTGACGTTGGTGGCGCTGAAGGCCGGGTCGGTCGAGTGGCCGTAGCTGCCGTAGGCGTATTGCAGCAGCGCGGCCTTGCCGTTCTTCTCGAAGCCCTTCCTGTAGACCACCGACACCGGGATTTTCGTGCCGTCGCGCGCGGTCGCCCACAGCCGCTCGGTGACGTACTGCGACGGGTCGTAGCCGAGCACCGGCTGCTGCTTGAGCTGGCGGCGCTCCCCGGTCTGCGTATCGAGTTCGTAGATGGTCTCGGGCGTGGCCAGCGAGGTGTAGTCGTAGCGCAGCCAGGGCGTGTCGTGCTCGGAGTTGACGTCGAGGGCCATCGAGTAGGCGCCTTCGTCTGCCTTCACGAACTGGTCGTTCTCCGAAAGACCCCATCGGTCCTTGATCGGTCCGGGCCCCTCATCGTTCGGCGCAGGTTCGAAGAGCCGGATCCTCTCCAGCCCGCCTGATCGCTCCTCGATCGCGGTGAAGCCGTCGAACAGCTCAAAGCCCTGGATGAAGACGTCGTCGCGCGCCGGCACCCAGTCCTGCCACTGCTTGCGCGAGGTCGCGCCGTCCGGCGCGGTGACCAGCTTGAAGTTGGTGGCGCCGTCCGCGTTGGTGTGGATCACCCAGCGGTCGCCGAGATGGTCAGCGTGGTATTCGACGTCGCGCTCGCGCGGCGCCAACACGGTGAACTCGCGCGGGTCGGCCGCCGGCGCGCAGCGCAGCTCGGTCATGGTGGTGGCGCCGACGTCGATGCAGATGTACTTGTCGTCGCGGGTGCGGCTGATGCCCATGTAGAAGGTGTCGTCGGGCTCCTCGTAGACCAGCACGTCCTCGCTCGCCGGGGTACCGAGCACGTGCTTCTTGGTGCGCTTGGTCAGCAGCGTCTCGGGGTCGTTCTCGACGTAGAACAGCGTGCGGTTGTCGTCCGCCCAGGCGGTGTAGTACGCGACGCCGGGGATGGTCTCGGGATAGACCTCGCCGGTCTCGAGGTTCTTGAAGTGAATGGTGTATTGGCGCCTGCCGACGTCGTCCTCGGTCCAGGCGACGATGCGGTTGTCGGGCGAGATCTCGTATTCGGCGAGGCTGAAGTAGTCTTTGCCGGCGGCCATGGCGTTGACGTCGAACAGCAGCTGCTCGTCCTGGAAATCGCCGCGGGCGTTGGCGGCCTGGATCGAGGCGGCGTCGACGCCGGCGCCGTCGCGGCGGCGGGCGTGGACGGGATAGTCCTTGCCGGTCTCGAAGCGGCTGTAGTACCACCAGCCGCGCTCGCGGAACGGGACGGAGCTGTCGTCCTGCTTGATGCGGCCGACGATCTCCTTGTACAGCGTGTCCTGCAGCGGCTTGAGCGGGGCCATCACCTGGTCGGCGTAGGCGTTCTCGGCGCCGAGGTAGGCGAGCATCGCCTTGTCCTTGCGGGTGTCGTCGCGCAGCCAGTAATAGGGGTCGTCGCGGGTGGCGCCGAAGGGGGCCTTCACTTCGTGCGGCTTCCGTGCGACGTCGGGCGGCGTGGGCGTGTCGGCGGCGTGGGTGTTGGCGGTCATCAGGGCGGCGAGCAGCAGGAAGGTGGGCTTCATGGATGGGGTCCGGGTGCGGGAACGCAACGGGTGGCCTTCATCTTGACGAATGGGGGTGGGGAATCCCGCATGCAGCGTGGCCTTGACGCCTGTCATTTCGAGCGTAGCGAGAAATCTGCTCTGTACCGTGGCCCGGGATTCCTCACTGCGTTCGGAATGACAGGCCGGGATGGAACCGGTGTCGTCATCCCCGCGAAGGCGGGGATCCATGGACGTTGGACGGCCGGACATCAAGGTCCATGGATTCCCGCCTTCGCGGGAATGACGAGCAAGAGTGGATCCGTCCGGATCCTACGGCTTGCTCAGCTCATTCCACAGGAAGGTGTAGTTGAGCGCCCACACGTGCGCGGACTGCTTGTTGGTGGCGCCGGCGCCGTGGCCACCCTCGGTGTTCTCGTAGTAGCGCACGTCCTTGCCGGCGGCCAGCATCTTCGCGGCCATCTTGCGGGCGTGGCCGGGGTGGACGCGGTCGTCGCGGGTGGTGGTCCAGATGAACGTCGGCGGGTAGTCCTTCGCCGGGTCGAACAGCTGGTAGGGCGAGAAGGTCCTGATGAAGTCCCAGTCGGCCGTGTCCGGGTCGCCGTACTCGGCCATCCACGAGGCGCCGGCCAGCAGGTGGCTGTAGCGCTTCATGTCGAGCAGCGGCACCTGGATCACGATCGCGCCGAACAGCTCGGGGTACTGCACCAGCATGTTGCCGGCGAGCAGGCCGCCGTTGCTGCCGCCCTGCGCGGCGAGGTGTTTCGCGGACGTGACCTTGCGCGCGGCGAGGTCGCTGGCCACCGCGGCGAAGTCCTCGTAGGCCTTGTGGCGGTTTGCCTTGAGCGCGGCCTGGTGCCAGCGCGGGCCGTACTCGCCGCCGCCGCGGATGTTGGCGACCGCGTACACGCCGCCGCGCTCGAGCCAGCCGCGGCCGACGGTGCCCGAGTACGAAGGCGTGAGCGAGATCTCGAAGCCGCCGTAGCCGTACAGCAGGGTCGGCGCGCTGCCGTCGAACTTGAGGTCCTTCGGCCGGACGAGGAAGTACGGCACCTTCGTCCCGTCCTTGCTGGTCGCGAAGTGCTGCTCGACCACGTCCTTCGAGGCGTCGAAGAACGTCGGCATGGTCTTGAGCGTCTCCGGCACCGCGCCGCTGCCGGGCGTGGCCAGCATCAGCGTGGTCGGGGTGAGGTAGTTGGTGGTGGTGATCCAGACCTCGTCGCTCTCGTCGGCATCGACCGCGCCGACGCTGGTGGTGCCCAGCTCGGTCGCGCCGATGTCCAGCGGCTCCGAGGCCCAGCCGTCCGCGCCGTGCCGGAACAGGAACAGCTTGTTCTTGACGTCGTCGAGCACGTTGAGCACCAGCTGCGACCGGGTCATCGTCACGCCGGCCAGCGAGGTGCTGTCGGTGGGCTCGAACAGCACGTCGAAGTCGCGCCTGCCGGCCATGAAGTCGTCGAAGCGGATGACGATGAAGGATCCGGCCTTGTAGGCCTTGCCGCCCGCTTCCCAGGGATCGCGCAGCTCCAGGCCCAGCCATTCGCGCTGCACCGACTTCTGCGCCGAGTTGGGCACGTCGACCTTGGTGAGCTTGCCGTCCTTGCCGCGCAGGTACAGCTCGTCGTTGTAGAAGGCGATCGCGCGCTGCACGAAATCGCGCTCGAAGCCGGGGCTGTCGTCGTGGCCGGCGCCGATCGCCATGTCGTCGGGCTTGCCTTCGTAGACGACCTTCGCCGATGCGAGCGGGGTGCCGCGCTTCCATTCCTTGACGATGCGCGGATAGCCCGACTCGGTCATCGAGCCGGGGCCGAAGTCGGTGGCGACGTACACGGTATCGCGGTCGATCCAGCCCACCTCGCCCTTGGCCTCGGGGCGCTGGAAGCCGTCCTTCACCCACTGCTTCGTCGACAGGTCGAACTCGCGGGTGACGTCGGCGTCGGCGCCGCCGCGCGAGAGCGCGACCAGGCAGCGGGTGTAGTCGGGCCGCAGGCAGTCGGCGCCGTGCCAGACCCAGTTCTCGTTCTCGGCCTTGTTGAGCGCGTCGAGGTCGAGCAGCGTTTCCCACTTCGGATCGGGCTTGCGGTATTTGTCGAGCGTGGTGCGGCGCCACAGGCCGCGCTCGTGCTTCGCGTCCTGCCAGAAGTTGTAGTAGTACTCGCCGCGCTTGCTGACGAACGGGATCTTCGCGTCGGAGTCGAGGATGGCGAGGATGTCGGCCTCGAGCTTGTCGAAGCCGGGCGCGCCGGCGAGCTCGGCCTCGGTCTTGGCGTTGTGCTCGCGCACCCAGGCGAGTTGCTTGTCGCCGGTGACGTCCTCGAGCCACTGGTTGGGATCGGTGGCCTGCGCGGGCATGGCGTTCTCCTTCGGCGCGTCTTCGTCGGCCGCGTGCGCGGCGGGCGTGTTGGCCAGTCCGGCGGCGGCTGCGAGCCCCGCGGCAAGGCAGACGTGCGACAGCTTCGGCATCGGATCCCCCGTGTGTTCGGCGTTGGCAAGGCCGGCAACGCTAGCACACGGCCCGATGCGCGTAGGAGCGCCCCTTGGACGCGATCCCTTCCTACAGGCAAAGCCATCCGCGGGGAAAGCCATCGCGCCCAACGGGCGCTCCTACAGGGCGGCGCGGCCGGGCGTCGCGGAGCGTGGCGCGTGGCGCGTGATCAGGCGACGCGCGCGAGCCGCGGCGGCGCCGGCTCGCGACGGCGGCGCGCCTGGGTGGTGCCCGGCCGGCGCCGCCGCATGGCCGGTGACGAGTCCGGCATGCGGCGGCGCGGCAGGCGCAGGCGGGTGGCGGCGAGCGCGGCCAGGCTGGCCAGCGGCATGCCCAGCAGCCACAGCGGCATCCAGCCGAACGCGGCGCTGTCGGCGCGCGCGGCCGGCAGCGAGAGCACGATGATGGCGCCGAGGAACAGCGCGCCGAGCAGCCAGTGCGCGGGCGACGGCATCGCGTCGGCGGCGGCGTTGGCACGGTGGGACGGTGTGGCGGCGTTCGTCATGGCGGCGCTTCCTCGGATCGGGAGCGCAGCCTCGCCCGCGGCCATCTCACGGGTTGCGACCTGGCCATGGCCCTGTGGGAGCGGCTTCAGCCGCGAGCTTTTACCTCACGGCCTTCGCCCGTCTGCGGGTAGGAACGGCGGAAGCCGCCATCGCGTTCCACAGACAAGGCGGTCGCCAAAGCTCGCGGCTGAAGCCGCTCCCACAAAGATCAAAGAGCGCGATTGGGCTCAGTAGCCGGCCGCGGCCAGCGCCTTTTCCGCTTCGACGCGGCCGGCCTCGATGGCCTCCTTCGCGCGCCAGAACTCGTAGAACTGGCAGACGTCGCGCGGGATCTCGATCACCAGCTCCGGCGGGTCCAGCGCCAGCTCCACGCGCGCGATCTGCGCCTGCATCGTGTCCAGCGCGCGCGACATCACCTCGGCGAAGCCGGGCTCGCGGGGATCGTTGCCGAGCGAGCGGTCGAACCAGCGCGTGAGCCGCGTCCCGCGCCGCGGGCCCGGCCCGGGCGGCTCCGGCGGCTGCGGCCGGCCGTTCGCCGGCTCGCCCGGCGGCGAGCGCGGCCTGGCATGCATGTCGACGGCGAGCAGCCGGTGCGCGTCGGACATCCGCGTGGCGGCGATCGGCAGCGGCGCCAGCAGGCCGCCGTCGACCAGTTCGCGCCCGTGCACGACGTGCGGCGTGAACAGCCCCGGGATCGCGAACGAGGCGCGCAGCGCGTCCCACAGCGGGCCGCGGCGCAGCCACACCACGCGCTGGCGTTCCAGGTCCACCGCCACCGCGGTGAAGGCGATCGGCAGCGACTCGATGTCGGGGTCGCCGACCACCTCGCGCATCGCGTCCACCAGCTTGTTGCCGGAGATCAGGCCGGGACGGCCGAGCACGGGATCGAGCATTCGCAGGAAGGCGCCGCGCGAGAGACGCTCCATGCCCTCGCGGAACTCCGCCAGCTTGCCGGCCGCATGCACGCCGCCGACCAGCGCGCCGCTGGAGGAACCGGCGATGGCGACGATCTCGAAGCCGCGCGCGTCCAGCACCTCGATCACGCCGATCTGCGCCAGCCCGCGCGCGCCGCCGGCGCCGAGCACCAGCGCGACCTTCTCGCGCTGCGCGACCTTCGGCGGGTCGGCGGGACCGGCCACCGTCAGCGTTCGTAGTTGGCCAGCGCCAGGGTGAGCAGCGTGCGCGCCTGCTCGCGCAGCGACTTGGGCTCGACGATCTCGGCGTCGCTGCCGTAGTGCAGCACGTCCATCAGCAGCTCGCGCGGCGCGCTGTAGGGCACCTTGAGCTCGTAGCGCCCGTCGGGCAGGAAGCGCCCTTGCTGCTGCGAATGCCAGTGCTCGTCGGCGACCCAGCGCGCGGCCTTGGCGCTGAACACGATCGTCGCCGTGCCCTTGGGCGGGCCAGAGAAGATGCCGTAGCTGCCGGCGAGGTGCTCGTTGAGCTGCGCTTCGTCTACATCGCGCGCGGCGGCGTCGAGCTGGCGCGCGGCGGAGATGCGGTCGACCGAGAAGCTGCGCAGCGCCGACTTCTCCTCGTCCCAGGCGTCGAGGTACCAGTTGTCGCGGTAGTGGGTGATGCGCTGCGGCGACACCGTGCGCCGGGTCTTCTCGTCGGTGGAGCGCGCGCGGTATTCGAACGAGATCTGCTTGCGCGAGAGCACCGCCGAGCACACCGTGCGGAAGGCGTGCTCGTCCATCCGCCGCAGCCGGTGCGGGATCACGCGCACGCGCTCCATCGGCCAGGGCTTGCCGGCGGTGTGCTCGGACAGCAGCTTCTCGATCCGTCCCTGCAGCGGCGCCAGCGCGGTGGACAGCACGCCGCCGCCGCTGCGCGCGAGCAGCTGCTGCGCGGCGAGCAGCGCGTAGAGCTCGTCGGAGTTCAGCCACAGGCCGGGCAGCTCGAAACGGCCGCCCTCGTCGGGGTCGTAGCGGAACCCGGCCTCGCCGTCGCCGACCACCGGCGCCATCAGGCCGTCGCGCAGGAACGCCAGGTCGCGGTAGACCGTCGCGCGCGAGCACTCCAGCTCGTCGCGCAGCCGCGCCACCGTCACCGGATAGCGCGCGGTCTTGAGGATGCGGTGCAGCGAGAGGATGCGTTCGTATCGGTCCATGGCCGGATTATGGCGCACTGGCCGGTTTGGCTGGGGTGGCGACGTTTGCCCAGCGGACACCCCTGTTCCGGAGGCCGCATGGAGCGCCAGCGCCGACCCGTTTCCCTGCCCTGGCTGCCCACGATCGCCGCGGCGCTCGCCCTGGCCGCGTGCGGCGCGGGCGAGCCCTCGCCGCGCGCGGCCCCGACGCAGCCCCGGGCCGAAGCCGCGGCCGCCACCGGCGAACCGGCGGCGACCACGCCGGCGCCCGCCGCCACGGCCGCGACCGACCTGCTGCCGGGGCCGAAGGACGTGTTGCACGCCAGCATGCGCAAGTTCATGGCCGCCACCCGCTACCACGCCAGCATGCGCGTCGAAGGCGGGCCGCGCGGGACGATGGCCACCGAGATCGACTTCGTCGCGCCGGACCGCTATCGCATGACCATGCCCGGCGTGGGCACGCAGACGGTGATCGGCGACACGATGTACATGGAAGTCGGCGGCCGCGTGGTCAGGGCGCCGCTGCCGGCCGGCACGCTCACGCAGTGGCGCGACCCGGCGCGGCTCGCCGAGAACGAAGCCGGCATGACGGTGCAGGCCGGCGGCCGCGACAACATCGATGGCGAGCGGGCGCGCAAATACCTCGTGCACGGCGGCAAGCCAGGTGCGCCGGACACGGCCGTGTGGATCGACGGCGACGGCCTGCCGATGCAGGTCCGCGTCAACGACCGGTCGCAGGGGCGCGACACGGTGGCGACGATCCGCTACACGCGCTTCGACGACCCCTCGATCCGGATCGAGGCGCCGCGCTGAGCGGATAACCCGGCTTTAACCGCGGCCGCCGCAGACTGCGCGCCTTTCGGACGCAGGGCGTTCCGCATGCGCGAGCCGCGTTCGCTGCAGGGCGCGCTGCGCAAGGTCGGCAAGCTGTTCGGCGGCGCCGGCTACGACACCGATCCCTGCGCGCGGATCGGCGACAACATCGCCGGCCTCGCCAACGGCGAAGGCGCCGAGCGCGAGCTGCTGGCGGAGGAGCTGCGTCGCAAGAACGCGCTGTGCGACTAGGGGCAACAGCCTTGTCATTCCGAGCGTAGCGAGGAATCCCGGTGATCGGAGATTCCTCGCTACGCTCGGAATGACAGGGTGCCGGGAAGGCCGGCCTCGCCGCCGGATGCAGTTGGGGCACAATGGCCGCATGCGCGCGCCCGCTCCGAAAGAGCCAGCCATCGACACTTCGCCATCGCCGGGCGACGAGGTGCGCACGACGACCTGCTACATGTGCGCCTGCCGCTGCGGCATCAAGGTGTGGCTCACCGACGGCAAGGTCCGCTATATCCAGGGCAATCCCGCGCACCCGGTCAACCAGGGCGTGATCTGCGCCAAGGGCGCGAGCGGGATCATGCAGCACTACTCGCCGGCGCGGCTGTCGAAGCCGCTGCTGCGCGTGGGCGAGCGCGGCAAGGGCGAGTTCCGCGAGATCGAGTGGGACGAGGCGCTGCAGATCGCGACCGACTGGCTGGCGCCGATCCGCGCGCGCAATCCCGACGAGCTCGCCTTCTTCACCGGCCGCGACCAGTCGCAGGCGCTCACCGGCTGGTGGGCGCAGCAGTTCGGCACCATCAACTACGCCGCGCACGGCGGCTTCTGCTCGGTCAACATGGCCGCCGGCGGGCTGTACACGCTGGGCGGCTCGTTCTGGGAATTCGGCGAGCCCGACTGGGAGCACACGCAGTACCTGATGCTGTGGGGCGTCGCCGAGGACCACGACTCCAACCCGATCAAGCTCGGCCTGGGCAAGCTCAAGGCGCGCGGCGCGAAGATCGTCGCGGTCAACCCGGTGCGCACCGGCTACGGCGCGATCGCCGACGAGTGGATCGGCATCCGGCCCGGCACCGACGGTCTGTTCGCGTTCGCGCTGATCCACGAGCTGCTGCGGATGGACCGCATCGACCTCGACTACCTGGTGCGCTACGCGAACGCGCACTGGCTGGTGGTGCGCAATCCGGGCGGGGCGGACGATGGGCTGTTCGCGCGTGACGGCGAAAGCAATGTGCTGTGCTGGAACCTGGCTCCTTCCCCTGCCTTCGCAGGGGAGGGAGCGCAAGCCAGGGCCGATGCGGTCGACATCACGCCCGCCGTGGCCGGCGAATACACGCTCGCCGACGGCCGCACCGCCGTGCCGGTGTTCCAGCTCGTCGCCGAACGCTACCTCGACCCGCAGTACTCGCCCGACGCGGCGAGCGAACGCTGCGGCATCCCCGCCGACACCATCCGCCGCATCGCGCGCGAGCTCGCGCAGGCCGCGTTCGACAGCAAACTCACGCTGCCGATCGCGTGGACCGACGCCTGGGGCCGCAAGCACGCGGAGATGACCGGGCGCCCGGTGGCGATGCACGCGATGCGCGGCATCAGCGCGCACAGCAACGGCTTCCACACCTGCCGCGCGCTGCACCTGCTGCAGCTGCTGCTGGGTGCGGTCGACGCGCCGGGTTCGTTCCGCTACCAGCCGCCGTATCCCAAGCCGATCCCGCTGCCCAATCGCCCGGGCAAGGCGCGGCGCGAGGACGGCACGCTCGACGCCGGCCCGCTGGGCTTCGTGCACGGCCCCGAGGACCTGCTGGTCGACGACGACGGCCGCCCGCGCCGCATCGACCACGCCTTCTCCTGGGCCTACCCGCTGTCCGCGCACGGGATGATGCACACGCTCATCCGCAACGCGCACGCGGGCGACCCGCACCGCATCGACACGCTGCTGATGTTCATGGCCAACATGAGCTGGAACTCGGCGATGAACACGCGCGAGACGATGCACTGGCTCACCGACAAGGACGCCGGCGGCGAATACCGCATCCCGCGCATCATCTATTCCGACGCCTACGCCAGCGAGATGGTCGCCTACGCCGACCTGGTGCTGCCGGACACGACCTACCTGGAGCGCTTCGACGCGATCAGCCTGCTCGACCGGCCGATCTCCGACGCAGACGGCGCGGCCGACGCGATCCGGCATCCGGTGTTCGACCCGGCCACGCAGCCGGGCAGCGACGGGCGCGCGCGCGACGTGCGCGGCTTCCAGTCGGTGCTGCTCGAGCTCGGCGCGCGCCTCGGCCTGCCGGGCATGGTGCACGCCGACGGCTCGCCGAAATACCGCGACTACGCCGACTACATCGTGCGCCACGAGCGCATGCCGGGCGTCGGCCTGCTCGCCGGCTGGCGCGGCGAGGACGGCGCCGCGCACGGCAAGGGCGCGCCGAACCCCGGCCAGCTGCAGCGCTACATCGAGCACGGCGGCTTCTGGCGCGAGGAGATCCCGGAGCACGCGCGCTACTTCAAGATGGCCAACCGCGGCTACCTGGAATGGGCGCAGAAGCTGGGATTCGTCGGCTCGACCGCGCCGATCGTGCTGCAGCTGTATGCCGAGCCGCTGCAGAAGTTCCGGCTCGCGGCGCAGGGCCACGGCGAACGCCAGCCGCCGGACGAGCACCGGGAACGCGTGGCGACGTACTTCGACCCGCTGCCGATCTGGTACGAGCCCTTCGAACATGCGCAGACCGAAGCCCCGCATGCGCGGGATGGCGGCGAGATGCATCGAGGCGATTCCCGCTCGGCACCGACTCCCCTTCCCCCGCTCGCGGGGGAAGGACGGGATGGGGGTGCGCACCCGTTCCCGCTCCACGCCATCACCCAGCGCCCGATGTTCATGTACCACGCCTGGGGCTCGCAGAACGCGTGGCTGCGGCAGATCGCCGCGCGCAACTGGCTGTACCTGCATCCCGACACGGGCGCGCGGCACGGCATCGCCGACGAGGACTGGATCGAGGTCGACTCCCACCACGGCCGCATCCGCGTGCAGGCGAAGTTCGCGTCCAACGTGCAGCCGGACACGGTGTGGACCTGGAACGCGATCGGCAAGCGCCGCGGCGGCTGGCGGCTGGCGAAGGATGCGCCCGAGGGCGAGAAAGGTTTCCTGGTGAACCACCTGGTCTCCGACCTCACCCCGCGCGGCGACTACGCCAACGCCGATCCGGTCACGGGACAGGCGGCGTGGTTCGACCTGCGCGTGTCGATCCGCAAGGCCGCCGCCGAGGACGAAACGCAGGCGCAGCCGCAGTTCGCGCCGCTGCCGTTCGGCGAGGCCAGCGAGGCGCCGTTGCGTTACGGCGCGAAACTGCGCGCGAAGGCGTACAGGCGATGAAGGCATTCGCCCGCATCGTGCGCTGGGCCTGCCTGGTCGCCGGCATCGCCGGCCTGGTGGCCAGCGCGTGGGCATTCATCGATCCCGCCGCGTTCCCGCAGATGCGCACGGGCGGCGTGCTGCCGCCGCCGTCGCCGCGCTGGCGCGCGGCGCTCGGCTTCCTGTTCTCGCTGCTGCTGGTTGGCTACGGCTCCGGCAAGCTGCGCCACCGGGTGCTGCCGTGACCGCGCTGCCGCCGCCTTCGAAGGTCAAGCTCGGGCTGGTGATCGACCTCGACACCTGCGTGGGCTGCCACGCCTGCGCGACCAGCTGCAAGGAGTGGAACGCCGGCGGCATCGCCGGCCCGCTCACCGACGAGCAGCCGTACGGCAAGGATCCGTCGGGCGTGTGGTTCAACCGCGTGCACAGCTACGAGCTGGAAGCGGATGCGGCGACGAAACAGCCGGCGCAGACGCTGCACTTCCCGCGCTCGTGCCTGCACTGCGAGACGCCGGCCTGCGTCACGGTCTGCCCCACCGGCGCCAGCTACAAGCGCGCCGAGGACGGCATCGTGCTGGTCGACGAGGACAAGTGCATCGGCTGCAAGCTGTGCTCGTGGGCCTGCCCCTACGGCGCGCGCGAGTACAGCGCAGTCGAGGGGGTGATGAAGAAGTGCACGCTGTGCGTGGACCGCATCTACAACGAGAACCTCGACGAGTCCGAGCGCCAGCCGGCCTGCGTGCAGGCCTGCCCGACCCGCGCGCGCCACTTCGGCGACCTGGGCGACCCGGAATCGAAGGTCTCGAAGCTGGTCGCCGAGCGCGGCGGCGTGGCGCTGATGCCCGAGCTCGGCTACCAGCCGGTGAACCGCTACCTGCCGCCGCGGCCACGGCGCGCGGCGGGCGACGGTGGTGCGGCGCAGGACGCGACGAACGGCGCGAAGAACGACGCGACATCGCCGCTGCATTGGCTTGGGCGCCTGTTGAAGCGGTAGCGCCGCCAACGCCCATGCACCCCGCCCTCTCCGTCATCTTCTTCACCACCCTCTCCGGCGCCGGCTACGGCCTGCTGGCCTGGCTCGGCGCCTCGCTCGCGCTGGCGGGCCTGCGTGGCGACGCCGCGTCGCCGGCGCTGGTCGGCATGCAACTCGCCGCCCTGCTGCTGGGCCTGGCGCTGTCGACCATCGGCCTGCTGGCCTCGCTCGCGCACCTGGGCAAGCCGCAGCGCGCCTGGCGCGCGTTCTCGCAGTGGCGCACGTCGTGGCTGTCGCGCGAAGGGCTGATGTCGATGCTGACGCTGCTGCCGGCGCTGGCGCTCGGCGCGCTGCTGTGGCGCGGCGCCTCGCCGCAACTGCTCGCCGTGCCCGGCGTCGTGCTGGCGCTGTGCGCGCTGGCGACCGTCGCCTGCACGGCGATGATCTACGCCTCGCTCAAGCCGATCCCGGCGTGGCGGCATCCGCTGGTGGTGCCGGTGTACCTGCTGTTCGCGCTGCTGACCGGGCTGGCGCTGCTGTTCGCGCTGGTGCTGGCGATGTCCGGCGGACGGGGCGCGATCGCGATGCTGGCGAGCCTGGCGGCCGCGGCCGCGCTGCTGGTCGCGTTGAAATGGCGGTACTGGTTCGAAACCGATCGCGCCGGATTGCCGACCCGCGGCGCGGCGATCGGCCTGCCGGGGCGCGCGGCCGCGGTGTTCGAGCGCCCGCACACCGAAGCCAACTACGTCACCCGCGAGATGGCCTTCGAGGTCGCGCGAGCGCATGCGCGCCGGCTGCGCATCGGCGCCAGCGCGCTGGTCCTGGGCGGCCCGGTCCTGGCCTGCCTCGGGCTGGTGGCGGGCGTCGCCGGCCCGGTCGGCGCGATGGCGCTGGCGGCGGTGCTGATGCTGGCCGGGGCCTTCGTCGAGCGCTGGCTGTTCTTCGCCCAGGCGCGGCACGTGGTGACGTCGTATTACTGACTGAACCGGCGCCGCGGCGATCGACGGATCGCAGGCCACTTCCGCGCGCCGGCCGGGGATCGCGGGCGCGGCGGCCGGCGACTTCCTGAATACGCGCGCCCGATCACACCCGATCGCCTTGGGATTGTCGCTCGCCGCCGGCATAATCCCGGTGTAACCGTTTCCACCGAGTCCTAGCCATGCTTGCCGCTTGGTGGCTGGCGCTTGCCGGCCTGCCCGTGTTCCAGCAGCCCTTGCCCGAATCCCCGGGCGAGCCGGCGGCGCTCGCGGTCATGGGCGAGCACGTCTCGCTGCGGGCGCCGTGCTACCGGCTGGTCTGCCCGGACGCCGAATGGTTGGCGCCCACGCCCTACACCACGCTGTGGAAGCCGAAGGTGCCGGGCACGCTGCCGCGGCTGCGGCCGGCGAAGGCGGCGCCGTTGGCCACGCGCAGCTACACCTCGCTGTACGCACCGGCGTCGCAGCGCGACTGGTTCGATTCCCGCGCCAACGACACCAAGGTCGGCACCACCTTCGGCATGGAGGCCTTCCGCCGCCCCGGCACCGAGGTGCAGGTGGAGCTGGGCACCGGCTACCGCCTGCAGCCCTACGCCGACTACGGCACCGCCGCGATCGGGCCGATCGCCAGCGGCGGTCTGCGGGTGTCCAAGCGCTTCGGCGACTGGGCCGAGCTGAACCAGCAGGTGCGGGTCGAAACCGGCCGCCGCAACACCTTCGTGCGCCAGACCATCGGCGTCGACATCCTGCTGCAGCCGCGCTGGACGCTGCAGTCGCGGCTCGAGGTCAACCACGACTCGATCGGCGACGGCGGGCGCGGCAGCACCGACACCCAGGGCTCGGTGAACCTCGAATACGCGTTCTGAGCCGCGGCGCGTGTCCTCGTTGAGCGGCTTCAGCCGCGAGCTTTTCGCGACGGCCGGGAATCGTCAACGGCGGCTGTCCTTGTAGGAGCGGCGGAAGCCGCGACGCTTTCCCCGCGCAAAGCGGTCGCGGCTTCCGCCGCTCCTACAGGAAAAATTTCGCAGCCGCGCGCTGGTGCAAGCGCTCGCGGCCGACGCCGCGTCCGCGAAAGCCGGCACGCCTCAGCGCGGCGGCAGGTAGGCCGCGGCGCCGTTCTCGAGCAGGCGGCGCGCGACCGCGGCGCCGATCGCCTCGGCCTGCGCGGCCTCGCCCGCGCCTTCGGCGCGCACCACGGCGCCGTCGTCGGCCGAGCCGACCAGGCCGTGCAGCTCCAGCCGTCCGCCATCCAGCCACGCCAGCGCCGCCACCGGCACGTGGCAGCTGCCGTGCAGCGCGCGGTTCATCGCGCGCTCGGCCTCGACGCAGGTGCGGGTGGGCGCGTCGTCGAGCGCCGCGCACAGCGCGCGCGTGCCGGCGTCGTCGTCGCGGCATTCGATCGCGATCGCGCCCTGCGCCGGCGCCGGCAGCCAGCCGGGCGCTGACAGGCGCGCGCGGATGCGCTCGTCGAAGCCCAATCGCTGCAGGCCGGCGCAGGCGAGCACGATGGCGTCGTATTCGCCCGCATCGAGCCTGGCCAGGCGCGTGTTGACGTTGCCGCGCAGGTCCAGCAGCGCGAGGTCGGGGCGGCGCGCGCGCAGCTGCGCCTGCCGCCGCAGCGACGAGGTGCCCACGCGCGCGCCCTCGGGCAGCGCGTCGATGCCGTCGAAGCGGTTGCTGACGAAGGCGTCGGCGGGATCGGCGCGCGCCAGGATCGCCGGCAGCGCGAAGCCGGGCTCGAGCTCCATCGGCACGTCCTTGAGCGAATGCACCGCGCAGTCGGCGTCGCCGCGCAGCATCGCCAGCTCCAGCTCCTTGAGGAACAGCCCCTTGCCGCCGATCGCGGCGAGCGAGCGGTCGAGCACCTCGTCGCCGCGGGTGCTCATCGGCACCAGCGCGACCTCGAGGCCGGGATGGGCGGCGCGCAGGCGCGCGGCGACGTGCTCGGTCTGCCAGAGCGCGAGCGGGCTCTTGCGGGTGGCGATGCGGATCGTGGCCATGCGCCATTATCGCTGCTGCGGTGCGGGCGGGGGCACGGCCGGCAGGACGGGTCCTGTGGGAGCGGCTTCAGCCGCGAGCTTTCGGGCGGGCGATGCTGTTCTCGCGGGAACAGGGAGTCGATGGCTCAGGTCGCCGAAGTGGCGACTTCCCGGCTGCGGCATGCCGCAGCCACTCCCAAGGGAATCCTGCATCGTCGAGGAAAACTCGCGGCTGAAGCCGCTCCCACGAGGGCACCGGCGCCTACAGCTGCCGGGCGACGTCCTTCAGGCCGGCGACGCAGCGGCGGCTGACCTCCAGCGGTTGCTGGACGTGGCGCAGGATCGCGTGCACGTGCCCGTCGGGGCCGCGGCGCAGCTCGACCAGCTCGTGGCGCGCGACCAGGCAGTTGCGGTGGATGCGCAGGAAGCGCTCGCCGAATTCCTCCTCCAGCGACTTGAGCGATTCCTCGATCAGGTCCTCGCCGCGCGCGTGGTGCACCACCACGTACTTCTCCTCGGCCTGCAGGTAGTGCACGTCCTCGACCGGGATCAGGCGCAGGCTGCCGCGCAGGCGCGCGCACAGGTGGGTGCGCCTGCGGCCCTTGCCGTCGCCGTCGGCGGCGCTGCGGTCGCGTCCGGCGATGAAGGTGCGCGCGCGCTCCAGCGCCGCCTGCAGGCGCTCGGCGCGCACCGGCTTGACCAGGTAGTCGACCGCGGCGGCCTCGAACGCCGACAGCGCATGCGCGTCGTAGGCGGTGCAGAACACCACCGCCGGGCGCGGCTCGAACGCGGCCAGGTGGCGCGCGGCCTCCAGCCCGTCGATGCCGGGCATCGCGATGTCCAGCAGCACCACGTCGGCGTCATGCTCGGCGCAGGCGTGCAGCGCCTCGCGGCCGTCGCCGGCCTCGGCGACCAGCACCATGCCCGGCTGCGCGGCGAGCAGCGTGCGCAGGCGCTCGCGGGCCAGCGGTTCGTCGTCGGCGATGACCACCTTCATGGTCGCGGCTTCCTCGGGCGGCAGCGGATCGGGTTCGCACCGATAGTAGCCGCCGCGCCGCGCGAGGGCCATGCGGGCGGCCCGCCGCCCGGGACCATGAAGAAGCCGCTCCCACGACGGCCCGGAGGCCCCGGATCAGGCCTCCGCCAGCCGCGCTTCCAGCCAGTCGCCGAGGTCGCGGATCTCCTCCAGGCACACCGAATGCGGCATCGCGTACGCATGCCAGTCGACGGCGAAGCCGAGCTCGCGCAGCAGCGCCTGGCTCTGCTCGCCGGCGCGGAACGGCACCACCGGGTCCTGGGTGCCGTGGGCCATGAACACCGGCTGCGCGGTCGCGCCCGCGGCCAGCGCCGCCGCGGCCCTGTGCGCGGCGGGGACGTAGGTCGACAGCGCGACCAGCCCGGCCAGCGGCTCGACGCGGCGCAGCCCCGCGGCCAGCGTGATCGCGCCGCCCTGCGAGAAGCCGACGAGGAAGATGCGCGAGGCCGGCACGCCGCGCGCCTGCTCGCGCGCGATCAACTCCTCGACCTGCTGCACGGACGCCGCCACGCCGGCCTCGTCGGCGCGGTTGGCGAGGTCGGCCTCGCGGATGTCGTACCAGGCCCGCATCGGCACGCCGTTGTTGATCGTCACCGGCCGTACCGGCGCATGCGGGAACACGAAGCGGACCGGCGGCCAGCCCGGGCGCACCAGCTCCGGCAGGATCGGCACGAAGTCGCTGCCGTCGGCGCCCAGGCCGTGCAGCCAGATGACGCTGTGGCGCGGCGAGGGGCCTGTGTCGCGTTCGATGGCGTCGAGCATGCGCGGGTCCTGCGGAAGGGCGCGCCATTATGCCGGCACGCCGCGATGCACTTTTCGGGATCGATCAGCCCATGCCGCAGTCCACCGCGTCCGCGTCGTCGCCCGCGCCCGCCACCACCTTGACGTTGGTGAACGATGCCGCGAACGGCGCGTCGGCTTCGATCGAGAACGGCACCTCGACGCCGCCCAGGTCCACGCCGCGCTGCGCGAAGCAGGCCAGCGGCACCTTGACGACGTGCTTCTCGCCCGGCGCCCACTTCGCGACCACCGGCGCGAGGTCGATGCCGCCGCCGCAGCCTTCGCCGCAGCCCATCGACAGCGTGACGGCCGATTTCGGCGCCTGCACCAGCACCATGTCGAACTGCAGCGCGCCCTGCGCGCTGGCGAAGGCGTTGAGGTTGTTGCGCGAGGGATTGCGCGAGAAGAACCGCGCCGGCGCCAGCCAGGTGACTTCCTTGGCGTCCTGCTGGGTGTTGACCTGCACCGTGCGCACGCGCAGCGCCGGCTTGCCCGCGGGCCACTCCAGCGTCTGGTTGAGGTCGGCGCCGAGCGCGCGCTCCTGACCGGCCGCGGCCAGCTGCAGGGCGAACATCGGCGCGTCGGCGAGGTTGAAGATCGGCAGCGTGGTCGCCTCGCCGCAGCTCTCGGCCTTGTCGATGGGCAGCTGCCGCACCGCGCCGGGCTTGGCGTACGAGAGCCCGTAGCCGAGCGCGAACAGCGGCGCGGCGCCGTCCGGACCCGCCGCGTGCGGGCCCGGGCAGGCGACGCCCGGCCACGGGAACGACAGCGTGCCGCGGAAGTCGTGCGCCGGCTTGCCGTCGTCGCCGGCGAACAGCACGTCGGCCACGCCCTTGCCCTCGGTGCCGGGCAGCCAGGCGGCGACGAAGGCGTCCGACAGGTTGATCAGGTCGTTCGCGTACAGCGGCCGGCCCGACAGGAACACCGTCGCCACCGGCTTGCCCTTCCCCGCCACCGCCTGCAGCACGGCGAGGTCCTCGGGATGGCGGCGGCTGTGGGTGACGGTGTCGGAGGCGACGATGTCGCCGTTGGTCTCGGCGTACGGCGTTTCGCCGATCACCGCGACCACGGCGTCGAACGCCGCGACGTCCACGCCCTTGGCGTCCGCGCTGTAGGTGACGTTGCCCTCGCCCGCGGCCTCGCGGATGCCGGCGAGCAGGCTGTCGGCATTGGGGAAATCGGCGTTGGTATTGTCGGTGCCCTGCCAGGTCAGCGTCCAGCCGCCGGTCTGGTTGGCGATGCTGTCGGCGGACTTGCCGACGACGAGGATCTTCTCCCCGCGCGCCAGCGGCAGCGTGGACTTCTCGTTCTTCAGCAGCACCAGCGACTCGCGCACGGCCTGGCGCGCGAGCTCGCGGTCCTGCAGCGCGTCGGCCTTGCCGGCGTACGGGTTGGCCGAGGGCTTGCCGGCGTCGAACAGCCCGGCGCGCAGCTTCACCCGCAGGATGCGGCCCACCGCGTCGTCGATGCGCGACATCGGGATCTCGCCGGACTCGACCTGCTTCACGGTGTTGGCGATGAAGTCCTTCCACTCGTCGGGCACCATCACCATGTCGATGCCGGCGTTGATCGCCAGCGCGCAGCTGGCGTTGCTGCAGCCGGGCAGCTGGCCGATGGCGTTCCAGTCGGAGACGACGAAGCCGTCGAAGCCGACCTTGCCCTTCAGCGCGTCGCTGAGCAGCGCCTTGTCGCCGTGCATCTTGCCGTAGTCCTTGCCGCTGGCGGTGTCGACCCAGCTGTTGTAGCTGGCCATCACCGTCTGCGCGCCGGCGCCGATCGCGCCGAAGTAGCCGGCGCCGTGCACGTTGATGAGCTCCTCGAGCGTCACCTTCGTCACGCCCTGGTCCTTGCCGTGCTCGGTGCCGCCGTCGCCGAGGTAGTGCTTGACGCTGGCGATCGCGTTGGCGTCGTCGCCGAAGGTCCCCTGCAGGCCACGCACGTAGGCGGCGGCGTAGGCGCGCACCTGCACCGGGTCCTGCGACCAGCTCTCGTAGCTGCGGCCCCAGCGCGTGTCCTGCACCACCGGCACCGCCGGCGCGAACAGCCAGTCGATGCCGGTCGCATGCACCGCGCGGCCGGTGGCGGCGGCGATGCGGCCGACCAGCTCCGGGTCGTGCGCCGCGCCCAGGCCGACGTTGTGCGGATACACCGTCGCGCCGAACACGTTGCTGTGGCCGTGCACCGCGTCGGTGCCCCAGACCACCGGCACCGCCACCTTCATGTCGGTGGCCATCGAGGCGTCGTGGTAGCGGTCGGCCAGCGCCAGCCAGTCGGCCGCGCTCGCGTGCTTGTCCTTGCCCGGCCAGGAGCCGCCGCCGTTGAGCACCGAGCCGATGTAGTACTCGCGCACCTGGTCGGGCGTGATCGACTTGATTTCGGCCTGGGTCATCTGCCCGACCTTCTGCGCCAGCGTCATGCCGGCGACGATCTCGCGCACGCGCGCCTCGATCGCGGCATCGGGCCTGATCGCGCTGTCGACGTGCGGCCAGTCGGAGAGCCTGTCCTGCGAGGCGGGCGGCGTGCTCGGCATGGCCGCATGATCCGCCTGCCCGGCGTCGCGGTCACGGCAGCCACCCAGGGCGAGGACGGCGAACAGGCTGGCGGACAGGGCGGAACGGGACAGGTTCACGGGCGACTCCTCGGTTCTGCGGCGCGCGCGGACCGGCCGCGCCTTGTTGCGACAAGGGCCCGTTGCCGGGCCCCTGTCTGGAACGTCCGCGCCACGGGCGATGCCCGCGATGCGGCCGGCATCACAGCTCGTAGCGGAAGCCGAGCAGGTACTGGCGACCGTACTCGGTGTATTCCTCCGGCAGCAACAGGCCGGTGGAGCCCGAGGCCTCGCTGACCTGGGTGCGGAACGGCGAGTTGTTGACGTTGTTGACCTGGAACAGCAGCGACAGGCCGTGCAGGGCGCTGGTCTCCGGGAAGTCGTAGCCGAACTGCAGGTCGATCTGGCGCTCGGGCAGCGTGTAGCGGTACTGGCGCTGGCCGAACAGCGAGCTGTACTCGCCGCGGTACTTGTCGCGGTAGCGCTGGCTCACGCGCGCCGAGAACCCGTGCGCTTCGTAGTACACGGTGGCGTTGGCGACGATCTTCGACAGGCCCGGGATGGTGTCGGTGGACGAGCCGCCGGGGCCGTCGGGGTCGATCGACGACTCGGTGTACGAACCGTTGAGCTGCAGGCCGAAGCCGGTGAGCGCCGGCGTGAACAGCTCGCCCGACAGCGAGGTGCTCAGCTCCACGCCGCGCATCAACCCGCCGCTGCCGTTGGCCCAGGTGTAGAAGCTGCCGAGGTTGGAGTGCGGGGTGTAGCCGCTGTCGTTGGGGTAGCCGGTGAAGTCCCAGTTCTGGATTTCCTGCTGGTAGACGTAGCTCTCCAGGCTCTTGTAGAACAGCGCGATGGCCGCGTAGCTGCCCGCGCCCATGTACTTCTCGAACGACAGGTCGACGGCGTTGGCGCGGTAGGGCTCGAGCTTGGGGTTGCCGCCGCTGCCCGACCACTCGCCGAACTGGTTGACGCCCGCCGAGCTCGCCGCGCTCAGGTAGTTGATCGGCGCGCGCATCAGCGTCTTCGCCCAGCCCAGGCGCAGCATCCAGCCGTCGCCGAAGTCGGCGGCCAGGTTCAGGCTCGGCAGGATGTCGCCGTACTGCGCGCCGATCTGCTGCGAGCCGGCGACGATGCCGTTGTTGGCGTTGAAGCCGGTCGAGGACTGGTCGGTGCGGATGTACTGGAAGCCGGCGTTGCCACGCAGGCGCACGCGCTCGGTCAGGTCCATGTCGAGGTTGGCGCGGAAGTAGAACGTCTTGACGTCCTCGTCGACCACGTAATCCTTGAGCACGTCGTCGTTGCTCTCGCTCAGGTTCACGTCGTAGTAGGTGCCCAGCAGCGCGCGCGGATTGAAGCTGAGCAGGTGGCCCATGCCCAGGAAGCCCAGCGAGGTCGGCGAGGACAGCAGCGACGGGTCGACCAGGGTCGGCGCGCGGCCGTTCATCAGGTCGGCGAAGTACACCTGCGAGGTCTTCTCCTTGCTGCGCTTGTTGAAGTTGACGCCGACGTCGTAGCTGCGCAGGAAGTCGGACGACTCCACCACGCGGTTGAACGCGAAGCGCGCGGCCTTGATCTCGTCGGTCTGCTTCGAGTTCTCCATGCGGCCGTCATGGCCGTAGTTCTGCGCGTCCCACAGGTAGACCGCCGACGGGTCGGACAGGTCGGGCATCGTGTAATGGCCGAACTCGTTGGTCAGCGGGATTTCGAACCCGATGTCCTGCGGCACCAGCATGCCGGCGTAGGTCTCGAGCGTGGACTGCTCGCGCTCGGCGCGCGAGTAGCTCAGGTCGACCGAGAACGTCCACGGGTCGAAGCTGAAGGTGTTGTTCCAGCCCGCGGAGTAGAGCTTGTCCTCGCGGGTGTTGTTGTCGTTGCGCACCAGCGGCTGCACGCCGGTCAGGGTGCCGCTGGTGACGAAGGGATAGCCGTCGTGCTCGCTGGTGCCGACGTTGGCGTAGTCCACGCCGTTGCCGTCGACGTTGACGAACCACGGGTCGTTGCTCCACATCGTCCCGCGCATCGTCTCGTCCTGGTCGAACTTGGAGTAGTACAGGTCGAGCACGCTGTGCCAGGTGTCGTTGGGCTTGAACTCGAGCACGCCCATGACGCCGTCGCGGGTGAGGTTGCGCGACTTCACCCAGCCCTCGGCGCCCTGCAGCGCGATCGCGTCGCTCGGCTTGCCGGCCTGCGGATTGGGCGCGCCCCAGCCGTTGGTCGTGTCGCCGCTGGCCCACCACCATTCCTTGTAGTGCTCTTCCTGGAACGGCGAATCCAGCCGCGCGATGCCGAAGGCGACGCCGACGCGGTCGTCGGCGAACTGGTCCACGTACGAGAACGCCGCGCGGTAGCCGCGGTCGTCGCCGCCGGAAGTGAGCTTGCCGAGCGAGTTGTACTCGCCCTGGCCGCTGAACACGATGCGCCGCTCGCCGAGGCTGAGCGGGCGGATGGACTGCAGGTCGACGGTGCCGGACAGGCCCTGCCCGACCAGGGTCGCGTCGGGCGTCTTGTACACGGTGACGCCGTTGATCAGCTCGGCCGGGTACTGGTCGAACTCGGCGCCGCGGCTGTCGCCGGTGCTGACCTGCTCGCGGCCGTTGAGCAGGGTGCCGGCGAACTGCTCGGACATGCCGCGGATGTTGATCACCTGCGCGCGACCGTCGACGCGCTGCGTGGCCAGGCCCGGCAGGCGCGCGATCGAGTCGGCGATGCTGACGTCGGGCAGCTTGCCGATGTCCTCGGCGGAGATCGCCTCGACGATCGAGGTCGATTCGTTCTTGGTCTCCACCGCGGTGGCGATGGCGTGGCGGATGCCGGTGACCTCGACCGTGCCCAGGGTCGTGGTCGCCTGCTGCTGCGCCTGGGTTGGCTGGGCCTGCGCCGCTTCCGGCGCGGGCTGCGCCTGCGGGTCCTGCGTGGACTGCTGCGCGGCGTCCTGCGCGTGCGCCAGCGGCGCGGCGCACAGCACGAGACTGCAGGCGGCGGCGAGGACATGCCGGCGCGGGGTGGTGCGGGCAGCGGCGTTCGCCGCAGCGCCATGGTTGCGTGTCAGGGTCATCGGCCTCTCCCGCCATTGTTGACAGCGCTGTCATACTGGCGCCCAATGCGGTTGTCAATCGCGTGGAGGCGCTGCAGCGGCGGCTGTCGCTTCGATGCGGATCCGGCGCCGCCGGGACGCGGCTTGCGCTGCACTGCAACATCGCCGCTGCGCAGGCGCCGGCGCCGCGCCGGCACGATCGAGGGAGGACACGCCACATGGCCAGCACGACAATCCGCAGCCGCATGCACGCATTCCGGCACGCGGCCCTGGCCGCGGTGCTGCTGCTGTCCGCCTGCGCCAGCCGCCAGCCTGCGCCATCCGCCCTTCCCTCGCCGGTCGAAGGCTGGGTGACCACGTCCGACCACCGGCTGGCGCTCGCGCCGGTGCGCCCGACGCGCGTCGAGGACCCTTCGACGCGCGCCGACATCGAGGTCGACCCCGCCGCGCGCTACCAGCGCATGGTCGGCTTCGGCGCCGCGATCACCGACGCCTCGGCCTGGCTGCTGATGCGGATGCCGCCGGAGCGCCGCGACGCCGTGATGCGCGAGCTGTTCGGCCGCGAAGGCGACGGCATCGGCCTGGACTTCACCCGCCTGACCATCGGCGCCTCGGACTTCTCGCGCCACCACTACAGCCTCGACGATCCGCCCGGCGACGCGCCGGATCCGCAGCTGCGCCATTTCAGCATCGCGCCGAACATGGACGACGTGGTGCCGGTGGTGCGACAGGCGCTCGCGATCAACCCTCGGCTGCAGGTGATGGCTTCGCCGTGGAGCGCGCCGGCGTGGATGAAGGACGGCAACAGCCTCATCCAGGGCCAGCTGCGGCCGGAGTACTACGACGCGTTCTCGCGCTACCTGCTGCGCTACGTCGACGCCTACGCCGCGCAGGGCATCCCGATCTTCGCGCTCACGGTGCAGAACGAACCCGACTTCGAGCCGGGCGACTATCCCGGGATGCGCCTCAACGCGCCGGCGCGCGCGCGCCTGATCGGCGATCACCTCGGCCCGATGCTCGCCGCGCGCGGCGGCAAGCCGCTGCTGTTCGACTGGGACCACAACTGGGACAAGCCGCAGGAGCCGACCGCGGTGCTGTCCGATCCGGTCGCCGCGCGCTACGTGGCGGCGGTCGCGTGGCACTGCTACAACGGCGACGTCGCCGCGCAGTCGCAGGTGCACGATGCCTTCCCCGACAAGGACGCCTACCTGACCGAATGCTCGGGCGGCGACTGGGAGCCGTTGCGCAGCGGCGGCCTGCCCTACCAGGCGCGCACGCTGATCGTCGGCCCCACCCGCCACTGGGCGCGCGGCGTGCTGTTCTGGAACCTGGCGCTGGATCCACGGCGCGGCCCGCACGCAGGCGGCTGCGACACCTGCCGCGGGGTGGTCACGCTCGACCCGGCCAGCGGCAGCGTCGAGCGCACCGACGACTACTACGCGCTCGCGCACGCCAGCCGCTTCGTGCGCCAGGGCGCGTACCGGATCGGGTCGAGCGCAGCCGCCGACGACGTCGCCAACGTCGCCTTCCAGAACGCCGACGACGGGTCGCTGGTGCTGGTGGTGGTGAACTCGGCGCGCGCGCCGCGCGCGATCGTCGTCCGCCAGGGCGACGTCCGCTTCCGCTACACGTTGCCGGCCCGCAGCCTGGCCACGTTCCGCTGGCCCGGCGCCCTCGCCGAACCGTAACCCACGCCCGCGTGCGCGCTGCGGCGCGATGGCAGAATCGTCCATCCGCGCAGGCCACGCGGCGAGCTCAAGGGAGTGACACAGCGCCATGCGTACCCGGATCGAGGATGTCGCCGCCGCCGCGGGCGTGTCGATGAAGACCGTCTCGCGCGTGCTCAACGACGAGCCCAACGTGCGCGAGGAAACCCGCCAGCGCGTGCTGGAGACGGTGGGCCGGCTGCAGTACCGGCCCAACGCCTCGGCGCGCAGCCTCGCCGGCCAGCGCTCGTACGTGATCGCGCTGCTCTACAACAACCCCTCGCGCAACTACCTGATGGAGATCCAGGCGGGCGTGCTGGATGCCTGCTACGCGCGCCACTACAACCTGGTGCTGGCATCGGTCGGCTCCGGCCGCGAGCCGGTCGCCAGCGACCTGCGCGCGGTGTTCGAGCACCACGCGCCCGACGGCCTGGTGCTGATCCCGCCGCTGACCGACGACGCGGTGGTGCCGGGCTACCTGCAGGAGCGCGGCGTGCCGTTCGCCTGCGTGTCGCCGTACTCCACCGCGCGCCGGATCGGCGTGACCATGGACGAGCGCGCCGCGGTGCACGAGCTGATGGCACACCTGTTCGCGCTCGGCCATCGCCGCATCGGTCACATCCAGGGCCATCGCCTGCACGGCGCCTGCCAGTGGCGCCACGACGGCTACCGCGAGGCGCTGCAGCAGGCCGGGATCGACTACGACCCGGCGCTGGTGGTGGAAGGCGAGTTCGTGTTCGAGTCCGGCGTGCGCGGCGCCAACCGCCTGCTCGACCTGCCCGACCCGCCCACCGCGATCTTCTCCGCCAACGACGACAGTGCCGCCGGCGTGATCCGCGTCGCCGGCGAGCGCGGGCTGTCGGTGCCGCGCGACCTGTCGGTGTGCGGCTTCGACGATACCCCGATCGCGCGCCACATCTTCCCGGCACTCACCACCGTGCGCCAGCCGACCACCGACATGGGCGAGCTGGCGACGCTGCAGCTGCTCGAGCGCATCCGCGCGCCCGCCGGCGGGCGCATGCTGCAGGTGCGCCACACCCTGCTGTTGCGCGAGTCGACCGGGCCGGTGCGCGCGCGCTAGCCCGGCGCCGGCGCCTCAGGCCGGCGCCACCTGCACCGCGGCGGCGTCGCGGATGCGCGAGCCGCGCAGCGCGTAGAACACGATGAAGGCGTAGCACAGCAGCGGCAGCACGAAGGCGTGCTGCAGGCCGTAACGGTCGGCCAGCCAGCCCATCGCCACCGGGATGATCGCGCCGCCGACGATCGCCATGATCAGCAGGCTCGAGGCCTTGCCGGTCATCGGCCCCAGCCGCTCGATGCCGAGCGCGAAGATGGTCGGGAACATGATCGAGTTGAACAGCCCGATCGCCACCACGCTCCACTTCGCGACGTCGCCGCTGCCGAGCATGGTCGCCGCGAGCAGCGCCATCGCCACCAGCGCGAACAGGCCCAGCAGCCTGCGCGGGTCGATCCGCGCCAGCAGCACCGAGCCGACCAGCCGCCCGACCAGCGCGCCGCCCCAGTACATCGAGACGTAGTGCGTGGCCTGCTGCTCGGTGAGCCCCTGCCCGATGTGCGGCATCGACAGGTAGTTGACCAGCACGCTGCCGATCGACACCTCGGCGCCGACGTAGAAGAAGATCGCCAGTACGCCGTACAGCACGTGCCGGTGGCGCAGCACCTGCGCGATCGGATAGCGGTGGTCGTGCGCCTCGTCCTCGACGCCGCGGATGGCCGGCAGCCGGAACGCCATCACCACCGCGGCGAGCACGAACAGCGTCAGGCCCAGGCCCAGGTACGGCCCCTGCACCGACTGCGCCTCGGCGGTGCGGTAGGCGATCGCCTCGGCCTCCGGCATCGCCGCCAGCTGCGCGGCGGTATGCGGCGCCGCGGCCAGGATCAGCAGCCCGCCGAACAGCGGCGCGATCGTGGTGCCCAGCGAGTTCATCGACTGCGCCAGGGTCAGCCGGCTGTGGCTGGTGCGCTCGGGCCCCAGCAGCGCGACGTAGGGATTGGCCGCCACCTGCAGCACGGTGATGCCGGTGGCGAGCACGAACAGCGCGCCGAGGAACAGCGGATAGCTGTGCAGCCCCGCCGCGGGCCAGAACGCCAGCGCGCCGACGCCGGCGATCGCCAAGCCCGCGACGATGCCCTTCTTGTAGCCGAGCGCGGCCACCAGCCGGCCCGCCGGCAGCGACATCAGGAAATACGCGCCGAAGAAGGTGAACTGGATCAGCATCGCCTGCACCCAGTTCAGCTCGAACACCGCCTTCAGGTGCGGGATCAGGATGTCGTTGAGGCAGGTGAGGAAGCCCCACATGAAAAAGATGGACGTCACCACCACCATCGCCATGCGGTTGGTGCGCGGCGCGGCCGGTCCGGCGGCGGGACTGGGTGTGGCGTACTCCATGGCGCGCTCTCCGTCGGCAATGCGCGGGCGGCGGCCGCGCGGTCGCGCCATCAGAACCGCTCCGGGCGCGATTGTCCAGCGTTGTCATCCCATACGGATCTTCGTCGGCTTCGGCCTGGATCGGGTCTCCTTTCTCGACGATGGCCGCTCCATTCCATGTAGGAGCGCACCAGGGCGCGGCCAGTTTCCCCACTAATCCAGTCGCGCCCTGGTGCGCTCCTGCATTTGCCACGTGGGGCGTCGGGCCAGGAGGCCCGACCTACGGCGAATGCTGTTTTTGCAGTCGAAGCAACGCAGTTCCGGAAGGAAGCCGGCGGGCGGGGAATCGCGGCAGAGCCGGCCATGGATGGCCGGCGCCGGCATCAGGGCAGGATGCCCTGCTGCCGGAAGAGCGATTCCCCGGCCGGCGGATTCCCCCGCGCAACCAGCCGAAGCCCGGCTTGAAAAGCGCAATCGAAGAGATGGAAGCGATGTCAGATCGCGCCGTCGACGCCGCGCGAAGCGCGCAGCTCGCTCGCCCGCACCAGCACCGCCGGCGGCGCCAGCTCCTCGGGCGTGCAGAAGATCCGCCGCCGCCGCAGCCACTGCCCCGGCCCGCGCGCCGAGGTCAGCATCACGATCGGGATCGACAGCAGCAGGCCCAGGATCACCGGCGACATCCACGCCGCCAGCGCCGGCGAGACGAACCACGCCGCCAGCCCGGCCACCACGCCCAGGAACGTCAGCCCGCCATAGCTGCGCAGCAGGCCGGAGAACGGCAGGCTGCCGTCGTCGCGGCGCTGCGACTCCCAGCCCGAGTCCCTGCCCGCCAGCACCTCGGCCACGCCGCGCGACTGCACGTACATCGTCACCGGCGCCATCAGCGCCGCCAGCAGCGTTTCCAGCAGCATGCCGGCGAAGGCGCGCAGCGCGCCGCCGCAGCCGCGGCGCAGGTCGCGGTCGAGCATGGTGGCGACGAAGCCCATCAGCTTCGGCGCCAGCAGCATCGCCATCGTGAACACGAACACCAGCACGAAGCGGTGCGGGTCCTGCTCGCGCCAGTACGCGGTGGGCGAGAAGCCCGAGAGCGAGAAGTTGCCCCACGACAGTCCGGCGTGGTGCAGCGGGATCGCCAGCCCCACCAGCATCAGCATCGCCCACATCGGCGCGGTGAAGTAATGGCCGATGCCGATCAGCAGATGCCAGCGGCTGACCCAGTGCAGGCCCTTCGCCGGCAGCACCGCGCCGTGCTGCAGGTTGCCCTGGCACCAGCGGCGGTCGCGCACCAGCATGTCGGTCAGCGACGGCGGCCCTTCCTCGTAGCTGCCCGCGAGCCCCGGCACCATGTGCAGCGCCCAGCCGCCGCGGCGCAGCAGCGCCGCCTCGACGAAGTCGTGGCTGAGCACGGTGCCGGCGAAGGGCTTGACCCCGCGCAGCTCCGGCAGGCCCGCGCATTCAGCGAAGGCGCGCGTGCGGATGATCGCGTTGTGGCCCCAGTAATTGCTCTCGGCGCCGTGCCACCACGCCACACCGTAGGCGATCACCGGCCCGTACACGCGGCCGGCGAACTGCTGCATGCGCGCGAACAGGGTGTTGCCGTTGACGATCACCGGCAGCGTCTGCACCAGCGCCACGTCCTGGTGCGCCTCCATCGCGCCGGCCAGGCGCACGATGGTCGTGCCGGTCATCAGGCTGTCGGCGTCGAGGATCAGGAAGTGCGGATACGCGCCGCCCCAGCGCCGCACCCACTCGGAGATGTTGCCGGCCTTGCGCTCGTGGTTGTCGTCGCGCAGCCGGTAGTACACGCGCGCCTGCGGCCCCAGCCGCTCGCGCAGCGCGGCGAACGCGGCCCGCTCGGCCTGCTGGATTCCCGCATTGCGCGTATCGCTGAGCACGAAGAAGTCGAAGCGCTCCAGCTGCCCGGTCGCGGCCAGCGACTCGTGGATCGCCTGCAGCCCGGCCATCAGCCGCTCGGGATCCTCGTTGTAGGTCGGCATCAGCAGCGCGGTGCGCGCGGACAGCGCCTGCAGCGGCGCGGACGCCGACAGCCCGAGCCGCGCGCGCCGCTTCGACACGATCAGCGCGAAGCCCGCGAGCGCGCCGACGAAGGCCTGCACGATCCAAGCGAACAGCAGCACGAACAGCACCAGCAGCACCGTCTCCAGCACGTCGGTGCCGCCGCCGCGCAGCAGCCACCAGATCTGGTAGGTGGCGACCAGGGTCAGCAGCACCGCGGTGCCGATCACCGCGAAGCGCCGCCAGAACATCCCGCCCGGCGTGGTCGGGAAGCGGCGGCCCTGCAGCCGGCCCCGGCGCAGCGACTGCACCGGCATCGCCAGCGGCGACTCCGGCGGCAGCGCGGCCTCGCGCTGCGGCGATGCCTCGACCGCGCTCACGCCATCCACCGGTACAGCCAGGTTTCCGACAGCGGGCCCTGCGCGTCGATCAGGCGCGCGCGCAGCTCGCTCACGCGCGCGCCGCCCGGATCGAGCTCGAAGCTCATGCGCCAGCTGCCGGTGTCGGCGTTGCGATAGGCCACCGCGTTGCGCAGCGCGCCCTGCGAGGCGCCGGCGTCGACCTGCGGCTTCGCGTCGCCGGCCAGCTTCGACAGCCGCCCGCCGGCGAGGTCGACCACGACCAGCCGCGCGCCGTCGTGCGCGGCGCCGATGCGCGTCGCCTCCACGGTGGCCAGCTCCGGCTTCCACGCATGCTCGCGGCACCAGTGCAGGCGATAGCGCCAGCGATGCTCGCGTCCCGCCGCGATCGGCAGCGCCGGGCGCCAGAACGCGACGATGTTGTCGTGGTACTCGTCGCCGGTCGGGATCTCGACCAGGTGCACCTCGCCCTCACCCCATCCGCCCTGCGGCTCCACCCACAGGCTCGGGCGGTTCTGGTAGTTGGCCTCGGCGTCCTGGAAATCGGCGTAGTGGCGCTTGCGCTGCATCAGCCCGAACCCGCGCGGGTTGGCGTCCTGGAAGCCGCTGTGCTGCAGCGTCGGCGGGTTCTGCAGCTGCCGCCACAGCTGCTCGCCCTTGCCGTTGAGCATCGCCAGCCCATCGGAGTCGTGCACCGCCGGACGGTAGTCGTCGACGCCGACGCGGTCGCTGGGATCGAACTCGAACATGCTGGTCAGCGGCGCGATGCCCACGTGCGCGAGCTCGACGCGCGGATACAGCCGCATGTCGACGTCGAACACCGTCTCCTCGCCCGGATCGATCGCGAAGCGGAACGCGCCCGCGGCGCTGGGGCTGTCGAGCAGCGCGTGCACGACGATCGCGCGCGCACCCGCCGCCGGCCGCTCCAGCCAGAAGGTGGTGAACGCGGGGAATTCCTCCGCCGCCGGCTCGCCCGTGCCCAGCGCCAGGCCGCGCGACGACAGGCCGTAGTTCAGCCCCTTCGCCACCGCGCGGAAGTAGCTCGCGCCGAGGAAGGTGCAGACCTCGTCGAAGTAGTCGGGCCGGTTGATCGGCGCGTGCAGGCGGAAGCCGGCGAAGCCGACGTCGCCCACCTCGGGCACCGGCTGCGGCGCGTAGTCGAACAGGTCGGTGGAGAACGGGAACGGCTTCGCGCGCCCGCCCTGCACCGTGTAGACGTCGACGCGGTCCTTGAACAGGAAGCCGCGGTGGAAGAATTGCGCCTGGAACGGCAGCCCGTCGCCGCGCCACAGCGCCTTCGCCGCGCGGTAGCGGAAGTCGCGGTACTGGTCGTAGCCGACCTTGGCGAGCGCCGGCGGCAGCACGTTCTCCGGATGCCGGTAGGGCCGCGCGGCGAGCGCCTTCGCCAGCCCCGGCACGGTGCCGTCATCGAACGGCGCCGCCGCCGCGGCGGAAGCGGGCGCTGCAAACGTTTCCAGCAGCCCGCCCAGCGACAGCAGGGGCAACGACAGGCCCGACAGGATCACTTCACGACGATGCACCGGTACCCCGCGCGCGGAAGGCAGCCGCGCACTATACGGCCGGGAATATCAGCAGAACGTAAATCGAAGGCGGCGCTCGATGCATCCCGGAAACCCGGCCTGGACACGCGCGGACCACGCGGCCGCCTGCCGGCATCACCCTCCGTCGCCGCCGCGGAAGTCCGCGCGCCAGTCCAGCTGCGTGGCCGCCTTGCGCGTGGAGACGTGGTCGTTGGGTTCGGCGATGTTGAAGATGCCGGTCGCCCCGCGCTCGATCGCCAGCACCGCCGCGCGGGCGGCGGCGTCGACATGCAGCGGCATGGCGCCGGCCGGCACGTCGGCGCCGGTGCCCGGGCCGTAGAGCTGCCCGTAGCGCAGGACGGTGCCGGCGATCGGCGGCGACTGCAGCGTCCAGCGTTCCAGCGCGGCCACGCCGCGCACGCTGGTCGCGCGCATGCCGGCGGCCTCGAGATCCAGTGGATCGCCTTCGGCATGCGGTTCCGCGCCGGGCGCGTAGGCCCACGCGATGCTCTGCGCGACCAGCCGGCGCGCGCCGCAGTCGCGCGCGGCGGCGACCAGGTTGCGGGTGCCCTCGTCGCGGATGCGCGCGTTGCGCGCGATCGCCTCGTCCATCCGTTCCGGCGGCAGGCCCCTCGGCAGGTCCGTCAGCTGGTGGACGACGATCTCCGCACGGAACGCCGCGAGCGCACGCCGCAACGCCTCCGCGTCGAAGACGTCGACCACCACCGGCTCGATGCCCAGCTCGCGCAGTTGCACGGCCTTGTCGGCCGACCGCGTCGTGCCGGCGACCCGATGCCCGGCATCGCGCAGCATCGGACCGAGTCGGCGACCGATCGCGCCGGACGCGCCGGCGAGGAAGATGCGGGATCCCATTCTCATCGCTCCTGTGGTTGCGGATGCCTGCGCCGGTGCGCGCTGGCGGCTCGCGGCGGTGCGGCGGCGGATCCGTCCGCGAGGCCTCCTGCCCGGGTGCGGAGGCGACGATCACGGGAGGCCGGCACGGCTTTCATCCGCGCGGCGAACCACCGCCTGCGACCAGCGCATCGACATCGGCCACGACCACCGCGAAACGGTCGGCGAGCGCCGCCAGTGTCCCCTCGTGCACCACCGCGGCCGGCGTCACGCCGCGGCCCAGCGGATGCGGCAGGTCGCGCGTCGCGGTCGCGTCGGCGACGACCGTGCAGCGGAATCCCAGGTCCAGCGCGGCGCGCGTCGTCGCGCTCACGCACATGTGGGTCGCGAAGCCGGCGATGACGAGTTCATCGCGGCCGGCGTCGCGAACCAGCCGCTGCAGGTCGGTCCCCGCGAAGGCGTTGGGCAGTGACTTCACCACCACCGCCTCGCCGTCGACCGGCGCCAGTTCGGGGATGATCGCCGCGTGCCGCCCCAGCGGGTCGAACGCCGGTGCGCCTTCGCGGCCATGGTGGACGACATGGAAGACGGGCACGGCTTGCGCGCGCGCGAGATCGAGCAGCCGGCGCGCCTCGCGGACCGCGGCGCCGATTCCCGCGAGCGGCACCGCGCCGTCGACGTATTCGAGCTGGGCGTCGATCAGCACGAGCACCGATCGTTCGAGCGGGCCGGGATGGAGCGCGGCGCCTGCGATCTGCAGGAGCGTCCTGGGCAAGGCGTTCATCGACGTTTCCACGGGCTTTGCGGGCGGGACGGGCGGGACGCGGCGGCGTCAGAGCATGCCGCTGGCGCCGGACCCGGCGAGGACGTCCTTCAACGACACCAAGGCATTCCGCACCGCGGGCCCGCCGGCGTAGAACGTCAGCTGCAGGATCGTCTCGACGACCTCCTCCCTGCTCGCCCCTGCTTCCAGCGCCGCTTCCGCGTGCGCGCGCAGCTGCGGCAACGCATGGCCGAGCGTCACGCAGGAAGCGACCAGCACCAGTTGCCGCGTCCGCAGGTCGAGCCCCGGGCGGGCCATGACCCCGCCGAAGGCCCACTCGATGCTCATGTCGGCGAAGGCCGGGCACACGTCCCGCAGTTCCTCCACCATCGCCTCGCCGGCGTGCCCGCCGTGCAGCCGCTGCAGGAGCGCGAGGCCGCGCTCGCGGCGCGTGCGTTCTTCTTGCATTGCCGTTCTCCTATGCTCCGCGACCATCGGCCGCATCTTCCAATGCCGCCCGCCGGTCGTCCCGGGTCGTGCACGCGCGCGATGGCCGTCCGGCACGCCGGTCCGCGGTCGCGCCGGCGCCAGCGCGCAACGCGGCTTCCGCGCGGGCCGGCGCCGGCGCGCGGTCGCACGCCGGCTCGAAGCCCAATGCGAAGGCGAAGCGGTTCCAGCCGTTGACCGCGACGATCGCAGCCGTGAGGTGGACCAGTTCCAGCTCTGTGAATTCGAGTCGCGCCAGCGCTTCGACCTCGTCCGGCATGTGCGCCCCGCGCGGACGCGTGACCGCCTCGGTCCATGCCAGCGCGGCACGCTCTCGGGTCGTGTAGAGCTCCGTCTCGCGCCAGACTTCCAGCAGGTACAGGCGCCGCTCCTGTTCCCCGAGCGCGCGGGCGCCGCGGGCATGCATGTCGATGCAGAGCGCGGAGCCGTTCAACTGGGAGGCGCGTACCCTGGCGAGCGCCAGCAGCAATGGTTCCAGGCCCGACGCTTCGGCGCAGCCGTCCAGCCGTCGCAGGGCGTCGACGGCACCGGGTGCGCACGCGGCGAGGTCGTCCGTGTCGACCAGGGTCACGATCGCTTCCATGTCGGCGCGCGAGGCGCTGGAGGCCTTCATCGCGCGTACCACTCGCGCACGGAGATGCGCGAACTGCCGGTCGCGTGCAGCGGATCCTGCCGCGCGATCGTGCCCGCGGCGTCGAGGTTCGCCGCGCGCAGCACGTAGGCGCCACCGCTGCCGTCGCCGAACCGCCCGGACATCACCAGGCTGCCGGCCCGGCGCAGGTCGTCCAGGAACGCATAGTGCGGATCGATCGCGTTCGCCTGGAACCTCGCAGTCCGCAGCGTGGTGACGAGGTACAGCGGTGTCGCGTCCGCGGTCGACCCGTTGTCCTCGCCTGCCTGTGGCGCGGGAGCGCGCGACGATCCACCCGACGGGGCGCGCGTGGACGTGGCCATGAACGACGCGACGAACAGGCATCCCAGCAACAGGTCGACGACGGCGAAAGTGAGGACGGGCGCGTTCGCGCGGCCCAGCGCCTGCAGCACCAGCACTGCCGCGCCGTAGCCGAACTTCTCCAGGATGGCGGCCACCATCGCGGGCCGATGCCGCAGCGGATCGCGGCCGATGGTCCAGAAGAGCACCTGCCACGCCAGTGCCACGCCGAGGAAGCCGTAGAAGAACTCGGGATGGGTGAGCGCCGGCGGGTTGTCCGTTGCGAAGCTCGATTCGAACCAGTACATCGGTGCCAGCGTCAGCACACCGTAGGCGGCCGCCAGCCGGAACGTCCATCGCGCGAACGCGAGGCCGGCATGGCCCGGGGCCGAAGACATCGTCGTGTTCATGCAACTGCGCCGCAGCGCCTGGAGGCGGAATGCATGCGCATGCTCCACCGCAAGCCCACATTTGTCAACAGTTGTTGACTTTACAGGACCCGTTTCGTGATGCGGCTCGCATTCAGCGGGTCAGCGTTGCAGCGCAGGGCACTCGTCGCCCGCTGCAGGCTCGTGCGAGCGCTGCAGGTTGCGTTCGATCGACGCCTGCGCGGACAGCCACAGCCGCCCCTCGCGCGCGCAGCGGCGCGCGTACTCGAACAGCGGGCGCATCGCCTGCGGCCGGAAATCGACGAAGCTGGCGACCGGATGGTCGATCGGGATCTCGGTCACCAGGAACCGCGCGCCCTGGCGCCTCGCGAATCCGATCGTGAGCGCGATCGCCTCGCGCGTCTTGTACATCATGTCCGCGTCGAAACTGCGCGAGAGGATCGGCAGCGTCGCGATCGGCACCGTTCGCGGTCGCACCGCGAGCCGCCCGTTGACGATGAGGTAGAGGTTGGCGCCGGCCAGCGCGCGGTCGTCCTGCGCGAGGATCTCCGCCACCAGCGGCGTCGCGAACACCGGCGTGGTCACGCTGCCGTCGACGTGCAGTTCGTCGTACCGGTGCGAACCGGAAGCGACCCGGACCACGACCGGCGGGAACACGCCCGGGACGCTCGCGGACGCCACCAGCACGTCACGGAACAGCTTGCGCGCCGCCTCGCCCCCGTGCCGGGCGATGGCGACCATGTCCCACAGGACGGTTTCCTGCGTGTCGAGGTCGGTCGTCGCCACGACCAGCCGCCTGCCGCCCGCGCCCTCGCGCGCGACCGCATCGACGAGGTCCATCGTCACGTAGCGATCGACCAGCGCGGAAAGCGCGCTTCGCCCGCCGATGCCGCGCGGGAACAGCAGGTGCCCGATGACGCTCAACCCGGCGTGCCGCGGCAGCGGCAGCGCGCGCTCCCCCGAGAACGCGTCGCGCAGGCGGTCGTCCCACGCCGGCCCGAGGAAGGCGAAGGGCGCGATCAGCGCGCCGGCGCTCACGCCGGTCACCAGCTCGAAGCGCGGCCGCTGCCCCGACTCGCCCAGGCCGACCAGCGCGCCGGCACCGAAGGCACCGCCCGAGCCGCCACCCGAGAGCGCCAGCACGTCGATGCTGCCGTCGGTCACGGACTGGCGGATGCCGCGCACGAACGCGGGCCGGCGCTCGGACAGTCCCGCCAGGTCGGTGGTCTGCAGGCGGATGTCGGGCGGAAACCCGGGCGGCGCGAGTGCGGCGGGTGCCGGTTCCGGCGGCGCCTCCAGCCTCGGCGATGTCGCGCAACCGGCGAGCAGGCAGGCGGCGAGGAGTCCGCACAGGCCGCGACCCCGGCCGGTCGGTCTCGGCCCTCGTGCGATTGCCATCCATTCCATCCGGACCCTGTCCACGCATGGTGGCATCGCCGCGGCCTCCCCGATCGCTACCCGGTGATGTAGCGCTGCATCGTCGGCCCCAGCCAGGCGACGATCTCCTCGCGCCGCATCGCCACGACCGGCGGGATGCGCAACACGTACCGGGTCAGGGCCAGCCCCATCGCCTGGCTCACGACCAGGCCGGCGCGCATCGAGGCCGATTCCCGGTCGGCGCACAGCGACGTGATGAAGGGCAGCAGCTGGCCGCTGAAGACGCGCCGCAGCCGCTGCGCCGCGGCGTCGTTGGTCATCGATGCGCGCATCAGCGCCTTGAGGTTGTCGTCGCCTTCCCAGCGGTCGAGGAAATGCGAGACCAGCGCCTTGCCGAGCCGCGTGCGCGGCAGCGCGGACAGGTCCGGCAGGTGCAGGTCGAAGTCCGCCGCGGCCGCGAACAGCTTCTCCTTGCTGGCGAAGTAGCGCATCACCAGCGCCGGATCGACCCGCGCGTCGCCGGCGATCGCCCTGATCGTGGACCGCTCGTAGCCGTCGGCGGCGAAGCGCTCGCGCGCCGCCGCCAGGATGGCGGCCTTGGTGGCCTCCGACTTGCTGGTCACGGTCGCGCGCTGGCCGGTCATGCCGCCATGGTAAGCGGGATGTCCGGCGCGGGCCCACCCGGGCCAGGAACCCGCGGATTCGCATGGCCCGGACGTTTCCGCCGGCGCGGCGTTCCGGTTCGTCCCGGGTACGCGGGCATCAATCGGCCTGCAGGAACGCTCGGCCGCCGACTGCCAACGTTCGACGGCCAGCGTCCTGTCAGCGGGATCGCGCGGTGCCCGGGGCCGCGCAAAGGGCGGGCGGGGCGTCGCTTGCGCGGGTGCCCCATCCCGCGGGATCCGGGCGCTCCGACAGCACGTATTTCAATTCGCCGCCCTGCCTGAGCCGCTCGACCGGCAGCCACACCGCGGCCTGCGGCTTCCCGTCGAAGGCCACCGACGCGACGTAGCGCGGCCGCGGCGACCGCGCGCCTTCGGCCTCGACCACGAGCCGGCGGCCGCCCTCGAGTTCGAGCGTCACGCGGTCGAAGCGCGGCGGATGCAGCAGCATCCGCCCGCTGCCTGGCACCAGCGGCGAGAACCCCATTGCGCCAAAGAGGTAGAACGCCGACATGGTGCCGAGGTCGTCGTTGCCGGTGACGCCGTTCGGCGCGTTGGTGAAGAGCGTCTGCACGGCGTGCAGCACGGTCGCGGTCTTCCACGGCTGGCCGATGAGGCTGTACAGCGTGGGCACGTGCATCGTCGGCTCGTTGTTCGGGTTGTAGCGGTACTGGCCGTAATAGCTGTACGCGCCGCCGACCCAGGCTTTGCGCGCCGCGTCCGCGGGATCGGCCAGCAGGTCGTCGTAGGCGAAGAAGGCGTCGAGGCGTTTCGCCATCGCGTCCGTCCCGCCCATCGCGCGCGCCAGTCCGGGGACGTCCTGTGGCACGAGCCACTGGTACTGCCAGGCCGTGCCTTCGTGGAAGCCGTAGTGCGAGCGCGGGCTGTAAGCGCCGGTCGGCGGCGTGAACCACGTATCGTCCGCCAGCCGCGGGCGCGGGAAACCGGTGAAGCCCGACTCCGGCTCCGCCAGCCCGGGATCCCAGACCTTGCGCCAGTTGCCGCCTCGCGCGCGCAGCGCCGCCGCGTCGTCGCGCTTGCCCAGGGCCTCGGCCATCTGCGCCAGCGCGCAGTCGGCCAGCGCGTACTCCAGCGTCGCCGAGCCGCCGTTCTGCGGATCCACGTCCATGCCCTTTGCGGGGAAGGTGCGATCGAAGAACACGAAGCCGTTGCGCAGGTAGTTGGCGTTGCCCGCGCGCCCTTCCGAGCGCGCCAGCAGCGGCGGCACTTCCCACGCGTTCCTGCGCAGCGCGGACCACGCCTCGTCCTCGCGCCCGTCCAACGCGCCGTAGCGCCACAGGTCGACCAGGAACGGCGTGACCGGATCGCCGGTCATGGTGTTGGTGTCGAAATCGGCGTAGCCCCACTTGGGCAGCCAGCCGCCCTGCGCGTCGATGGCCAGCAGCGAGCGGCCGATGTCGCGCGCACGCCGCGGCTCGAGCAGCGCGAGCAGCTGGTTCTGCGAGCGGTAGGTGTCCCACAGCGAGAAGAACTCGTGGTAGGTCCAGCCGTCGGCGACGTGCACCTTGTCGTCGTAGCCGCGGTAGCGGCCGTCGGCATCGCTGCCGGTCAGCGGTTGCAGCAGCGCGTGGTACAGCGCGGTGTAGAACACGACGCGGTCGTCGCGGCTGCCGCCCTGCACCTGCACCTTCGACAGCTCGGCGCGCCATGCCTGCTGGGCGGCGGCGCGCATGGCGTCGAAGGACAGCGGCTTGCCGTCGCGCGTGGCCTCCGCGCGCAGGTTGGCGCGCGCGCCCTCGAGGTCGACGTGCGAGATCGCGCTGGTCGCGGTGACGCTGCGCCCGCCGGCCAGGTCGAAGCTCAGCCAGGCGCCGTTGAAGGGCTCGTACTCGCTCTCCATGCTGTAGCGCGCGCCCGGCGTGCCGCCGGCCTGGCCCCAGACGCCGAACGATGCGAACGGCCGGTCGAACTCGATCCGGAACCACGTCGCGTACTGGTGGCCGCCGCAGAAGCTGAGCGTCGTGACCTTGCCCTCCACCGCGCGATCGCCGACCACGCGGACCTCGCTGCCGATCACGCGGTGCTTCTCGTTGGCCTGGCCGACGTCGACCAGGACGTGGCCGGTCGCCGCGCCCGCGGCCCAGGTGTAGCGTTCGGCCGCGGCGCGGGCCAGCGCGGTGGCCTCGACGTCGATGCCGCCGTAATCGGTCAGCCGCACCCGGTAGTAGCCGGCCTGGCCGCCGCCTTCGTCGTGGCGGTAGCGCGCGCCGTACTTGCGATGGTCGAAGCTGTCCGGCTTGCGCGTGTCGAAGTCACCGCCTGGGCCGATGCTGCCGGTCACCGGCAGCACGGAGACCTGCCCGCCCTGCTCCCAGCACCCGGCGCCGGACAGGTAGCTGCGGCCGAAGCCGCGGATCCGCTCGTCGCCGTCGCGCCAGCCCGCGTAGTGCGAACCAGTGGGGCTGACCTGGATCATGCCGAACGGCGCCGAGGCGCCGGGGAAGGTGTTGCCCTCGTCGCGGGTGCCGATGAAGGTGTTGACCAGGGCCGCCAGGTCCTCGGGCTCGGCGGCCCGGGCCGGCACGAGCGACATCGCCGCGGCCAGCAGGCCGGCGGCCACCGCCGGGACGAGGGCCAGCCCGGGACGCCACCCCGGTGCGATCGCGAAAGCGGCGGACGGAACCAGTCTGGACATGCGAGCCTCCCCGGCGCTCTGGTGGACAGGCGGGCCAGCCCGCCCCGGTGCGGAATGCTGCGAAGATGTAATGTATCGCACGATTTAGAACGATCCAAACCCGAAGCCACAAGGAGCGACCGATGCTTGCCCGCCGCGGTTTCCTGCACCTGCTCGGCCTGTCGGCCGCCCTGCCCGCGCTGGCGCGCGCCGCCGTCCCGGCGTCCCCGCCCGCGGACGCCGCGCCGGTCCTGATCTCGACCTGGGGCTTCGGCCAGGCCGCCAACGCCGCGGCCTGGCAGGTGCTCGGCAAGGGCGGCGCGGCCCTGGACGCGGTCGAGGCCGGCGCCAAGGTGCCCGAGGCGGACCCGGCCAACCACTCGGTCGGGCTGGGCGGCTATCCCGACCGCGACGGCCACGTGACGCTGGATGCCTGCGTCATGGACCACCTGGGCAACCTCGGCAGCGTGGCCTGCCTGGAAGACATCGTGCACGCGGTGTCGGTGGCGCGGCGGGTGATGGAGAAGACCCCGCACGTGCTGCTGGTGGGCGACGGCGCGCTGCAGTTCGCGCTGGCCGAAGGCTTCCCGCGCCAGGACCTGCTCACGCCCGAGGCGGAACAGGCATGGCGGGCCTGGCTGAAGACCGCGGAGTACCGGCCGCAGCCGAACATCGAACGCAGCAACCGTTACGAGATGCGCGGCACCGTGCCGAGCGGCGAACGCAACCACGACACCATCGGCATCCTCGCGCTGGACCAGGCCGGGCACCTGGCCGGCGCCTGCACCACCAGCGGCATGGCCTTCAAGATGCGCGGGCGCGTCGGCGATTCGCCGATTTCCGGCGCCGGCCTGTTCGTCGACGGCGAAGTCGGCGCGGCCAGCGCCACCGGGGTCGGCGAGGAATGCCTGCGCGTTTGCGGTTCGCACACCGTGGTCGAGCTGATGCGCCAGGGCCGCGCACCCGGGCAGGCGTGCAAGGAGGCGATCGAACGCATCGCCCGCCGCTATACGACGCCGCCCAAGGACCTGCAGATGGCCTTCGTCGCCCTGGACCGCCACGGGCGCTACGGTGGCTACGCGCTGCAGCCCGGTTTCAGCTACGCCGTGCGCACCTCGGCGGGCGACCGCCTGGTCGAGGCGCCGAGCCTCGCGTAAGCGCGGCCCGCCGCTTGCCCACGCCCTGCTTTTGCAGCACGATGGGGCGGATTGAATCGATCTAAACCGGGCTCGGGGACGTCTTGGAAAAGCCTCGCAGGATCACCTTGAACGACATCGCGCAGGCGTGCGGCGTTTCGCGCGCCACGGTGTCGCTGGTGCTGCGGAACAGCCCGCTGGTGCGCACCGAGACCCGCCACCGGGTCGAGGCCGAAATGCAGCGCATGGGCTACGTCTACAACCGGGTGGCGGCGAGCCTGCGCCAGCGCGTTTCCAGGGCCGTGGCGCTGGTCATCAACGACCTGTCGAACCCGTTCTTCGCCGAATTCGCGGCCGGCGTGGACGAGGCGCTCGGCGCCCAGGGCTACGTCACCCTGCTGGGCAGCAGCAACGAATCGACCGCGCGGCAGCAGCAGGTGCTGGGCTCGCTGATGGAGCACCATCCTGCCGGGATCATCCTGTCGCCGGCCGAGTCCAGCCGTGCCGCCGACGTCGAACAGGCGGTCGGCCGCCACACGCCGCTGCTGGTGTTCAACCGCGAGCTGGCCGAGGGCGAGGCCAACGGCTTCGGCTACGACTTCCTCGGCCTGGACAACGTCGCCGGCGCGCATGCCGCCACGGCCTACCTGCTGGCGAAGGGCCACCGCCGCATCGCCTTCTTCGGCGGGCATGCGAATTCCAGCTCGTGCGCCCAGCGCCGCCAAGGCTACCGCAACGCGCTGGCCGAAGCCGGCATCGACGTCGATCCGCGCTGGATGGTGGAGACCGCGCCGACCCGGCTGGAAGCCAACGCCCACGCCGACGCGCTGTTCGCCGCCGGTCCGGCGCCGACCGCGGCCGTCTGCTACAACGATGCCGTGGCGCTCGGCTTGATGCTCGGCCTGGCGCGACTGGGCCGCCATCCCGGCCTCGATTTCGCCGTGACCGGTTTCGACGATATCTCCGAGGCCGCGGTCGGCGTCCCGCCGCTGACCACCGTCAACGCCGATCCGCGCGCACGCGGACGCCAGGCCGCCGAACTGCTGCTCGAACGCGCTTCGGCGCCCGCGCCCCTGCCCCGGCGCAGGGTGATCGCGCCGGTGCGACTGACCGAACGCGACAGCACGCCCGATGCCTCCGATGCCTGAGCCCGGCGCCGCAGCCGCCGTGTCGTGCCCACGGGCGGAGCGCCCGTGAGCGCCGGCACCATCGCCTGCTTCGGCGAGGCGCTGATCGACTTCCTCGCCGACCCGCCCAGGCCGGGCGAAGCCCGCACGTTCCGGCAGTACGCCGGGGGCGCGCCGGCGAACGCGGCCGTCGCCATCGCCCGGCTCGGCGGTCGCTGCGAATTCATCGGCATGCTCGGGACGGACATGTTCGGCGACTTCCTGCTCGAGAGCCTGCGCGAGGCGGACGTCGGCGTGCGCGGCGTGCGCCGCACCGCGCAGGCGCGCACGGCGCTCGCGTTCGTCTCGCTGGACGCGCAGGGCGAGCGCAGCTTCAGCTTCTACCGCCCGCCCGCCGCCGACCTGCTGTTCCGCGCCGATGATTTCGACGACGCCTGCTTCGCCGGGCTCGGCTGCTTCCACGTCTGCAGCAACAGCCTGACCGAGGCCGACGTCGCCGCCGCGACGCGCTCGGGCATGGCGCGCGCGCGCGCGGCCGGCGCGCTGGCGAGCATCGACCTCAACCTGCGGCCTGCGCTATGGCAGGACGGCGCGCCCTTGCTGCCCAGGCTGTGGGAGGCGCTGGAAGCGGCCGACCTGGTCAAGCTGGCGCGCGAGGAGCTGGAGTTCCTCAAGCGCGACGGCCTCGGCGACGACGACGTCGTCGCCCGCCTGCTGCAGGGCGCGCGCCTGGTGCTAGTCACCGACGGCGCCATGCCGGTGCGCTGGCACACGCGGGCCGGCAGCGGCGAGCTGCCCACGTTCGACGTGCGCGCGATCGACACCACCGCCGCCGGCGACGCCTTCATCGGCGGCCTGCTGTCGCAGCTGCAGCGGGGCGGCCACCTCGCCGGTGGCTTCGATGCGCTGCTCTCGCGACCCGGCGAGCTCTTGCGCTGCCTGCGCTATGCCGCCGCCTGCGGCGCGCTGGCGGTGACCCGGCACGGCGCCTTCGCGGCGCTGCCGCGCCACGAGGAAGCGCTGGCGCTGCTCGATCAGGCGTCCTGATCGCGCCCCGGCTGCTGCAGGTACCAGCACGCCGCGCCGACCACGCCCACATCGGGGTCTTCGACCATGCGCACCGGGATGCGTTCCAGCACCGGGCGCATCAGGTCCTTGTCGACCATGCGCGCGGCGAAATCGCTCCCGAGCAGATGCGGCTTGATCTTGGCCGGAACGCCGCCGACCACGAAGACCCCGGTCGCGCCGGTAGCCATGACCAGGTCCCCGACCAGGCTCCCGAACAGGCCGCAGAACCGCGCCACCGCTTCGCTTGCGCGGGCATCGTCGCCGCGGTCGGCCGCGGCGGCCACGTCCAACGGTGAATCGAGGACGGGCGCCACGCCATCCAGTTCGCACAGGCCGCGGTAGAGGTTGAGCAGCCCGGGGCCGGACACCGCATGGCCAATGCCGACGTGGCCCGTGCCGGCCTCCATCCAGTGCCGCAGCAGCGCCAGTTCGCGCGCATTGCCCGGCGCGAGCGACATCTGCTGCGGCTCGCACGACAGCACCGCCACGCGGCCGGCCAACGGCACGCGCAGCGCTGCGCCAAGGCCGGTCCCGGGGCCGACCACCAGTACCGGCCCGTCGCTGGCGACGTGCGCGTTAGGCGTCAGCAGTGTCGCGTCCGCGGCTTCCATGCACTGCACGGCGTGCGCGGCGGCGACGAAGTCGTTGACCACCGCGACGTGCGGGATCCCCAGCGCGCGCAGCGCGTCGGGCTCGGCCGGCCAGGGCAGGTTCCGGCTGATGACGCGGCCGTTCAGGACGACGCCGGCCACGGCGATCACGGCCGCGTCCACGCGCGGCGCCCGGGGCAGGAAAGCGGACACGGCCTGCTCGAGCGAGGCTTGCGCCGCGCACAGGCCGTGGCTGCGGTGCAGGACTTCGATGCGGCCGTCGTCACGCGCCTCGACCAGCGCCAGCCGCGCATGCGTCCCGCCGATGTCGGCGGCGAGGAAGACGCGGCTCATGCCGGCCCGCGGATCGCGTGCAAGGCCTGCGCGAGCCGGCGCACCTCGTCGACGTCGCTGCGCGATTCGCCCTCCCCCATGCCGAGCGCGTCGCGCGGCGCGTGGCGCATCGCCGACGGCAACGTGCGCTTCGCCGAGGCGTGGAACTCGCGCGCGCCGGTCGCGGCGGCCAGCGCCGCGACGTTGCCGGCGTCGATGCCGCCGCCCGGCATCACCACGATGCGCCCGGCAGCGCGCTCGACCAGCTCGCGCAGGCGGTCAGCGCCCTGCGGGGCGCTGACCGCGCCGCCCGAGCTGAGGATGCGGTGGAATCCCAGCTCGATGGCATGCTCGAGCGAACGCGGCAGGTTCCGGCTCACGTCGATCGCGCGGTGGAAGGTCAGGTCCATGCCAGCCGCCGCCTCGACCAGTTCGCGGCAGCGGGCCAGATCGACTTCGCCCTCCCCGTCCAGCGCGCCGACGACGACGCCCTCGCAGCCCAGCGCGGCGCAGTGGGCGATGTCGGCCAGCATCGTAGCGTGCTCCTCCGCGCTGTAGACGAAATCGCCGGCGCGCGGCCGGACCAGCACGTGGATCGGCAGCGACACCCGCTCGCGCGCCAGTGCAACCTGCGCGTGGGAAGGCGTCAGCCCGCCGACTTCCAGCGCCGCGCACAGCTCGATCCGGTCCGCGCCTCCGGCCTCCGCCGCGAGCGCGGACGCCAGCGAGTTCGTGGCGATCTCAAGCATGCACGCGCCTCATGGCGTCGCCGGCACCCTTTGCAGGGGATGGGCCTCGGTGTTCAGCACCACGTTGTCCAGGTCGATCGCGTCCTTCGGCGCGAACAGCAGCCAGTAATACTTGAACGTCTCCGCCAGCACGAAGCTCTCCATGCGGTCCGTCTTCTCCTTGGTCACCACGCTGCGCAGCGCGGCGTATCCGCCGTCGGTGCGCGTGTAGCGGACGAAGTCGTCGAACATGGCCGCGCCCTGCCGCCGCCAGCGCGGGTCGCCGTCCAGCCGGTGCAGGTACCACGTGGACTCGACGATCTCAGGGCGCAGGGCGTAGCCGGGCGACACCACCTCCATCTTGCGGTAGTCGAGCACCTCCGGCTCGATGCCGTGCAGCCGCCACATCCGGAAGCCCGAGTCCTGCAGGCGCGAGGCGCGCGCGATGTCGCCCGAATACGCCAGCAGCCCGGGCAGGAAGGCGTCAAGCGCGCCGTAGTGCGACTCGGTGCGCTGGCCGCTGTGCATGTTCGCGTAGCCGTACCACAACGCCCCATCCACGTCGTCGGCAAGATACCGGTTCATCGCCGGCGCGCTGGCCTCCCACATGCGCAGGCAGTCCGGGTCGTCGAACAACTTCCAGCATTTCCACAGGTACTCGTAGTACGAGTCGATGCCGCCGCTGATGTGCGAGGACGGGTCGGTCCAGTCGCCTGTGCGCACGTCGATCGCACTGCCCACCAGGCCGGTCTTCGGGTCGCGGCGCTCGAAGGTCGCCACCAGCGCGCGCTTGGCCTTGTCGTAGTAGGCCTGCTTGCCGGTCAGCCGCGCCAGCGTGCCGTATTCCAGCAGCAGGGTGCCCGTCTCGGCCGGATTGCTGATCGGCCCGCCGACCTGGCCGGTGCGCAGGTTGACCTTTGTCCACGGCAGCCCGGTCGGGGTGTCGAACACCGGCGACATGCGCGTGGCCAGGTCGTCGGCGAGCGCCAGCAGCTTCGGATCACGGGTCAGCTGGTAGCCGGACAGCAGGCCGCCGAGCAGGCGGATGGTGACCTCGAAATGGCTCACGCTGATGTCCTGGTCGAACGAGAGCTGCGTGTCGATCAGTTTTCGCGCCTCGTCCGCTTCCTTGCCGTAGCCCATCAGGATCAGCGTGTCGAGCGCATCGACGGGCGTCATCAGCAGCGACTGCGCGTACCAGTCGTGCGGCTTCAGCGTCAGCGGCGCGAGGTCGTCGTGGCCCCAGGCGTAGCGCCTGTAGCCCTGCCAGGCGTGCAGCGCCTCCGCGCGCACGCGGTCGGCGTAGCGCGCGACCTCGGCGTCGTCCATCGGCGTCGCGTCGGCCGCGACCGCGGTGGCTGGCGCCTCCGGCGCGGCGGCGACGGGCGCCGGCTGGGTCGCGCAGGCGGCCAGGCCGGAGAGGCCGATCAACAGGGCAAGGCAACGTGTCTTCATGGCATGCTCCGGTGCGAGCGCAGCAACGACAGCACGTCGTGGCAGGCGCCCATGGTGTGGTAGTCGGTCTTGCCGGCGGGCGATTTCTCGTCGTCGTACTTGCGGTTCTCGCGGTCGAGGATGCGGTACCAGGCACCGTGGCGATGGTCGACCAGGTGCCGCCACGTGTAGTCCCAGAGGCGGTCGTACCAGCGCCAGTAGCTGTCGTCGCCGGTCGCTTCCGCGAGCCGCGCGGTGGCGGCGATCGACTCGGCCTGCACCCAGAAGTACTTGTCCTCGTCGCAGACGAAGGTTTCGCCGTCGGCGAGCAGGCGGCCCTCCACGCCCGGCGCGCGCAGCCGGTCGGGCGCGAAGCCGTAGACCATGCCGCCGAAGTCCTCGTCCCAGGATTTTGCGATGGCCTTGTCGAACAGGAACCGCGCCTTCGGCACCAGCCAGTCCTGCGCCGCGCCGGCATCGCGCAGGTGTCCGTCCAGGATCAACAGCAGCTTCGCCCATTCGGTCTGGTGCCCGGGCTGGAAGCCCCAGGGCTTGAACAGGTGCTTCGGGTCGTCGCGATGGAAGTCCCAGTCGACGTTCCAGTCCGCGTCATAGTGCTCCCACACCAGCCCACCGGCCTGGTCCGCCTGGCGGCGCGTCATGTGGTCGGCCAGCAGCAGCGCGCGGTCGAGGTAGCGGCGCTCGCCGCTGGCCTCGTACGCGGCCAGCATCGCCTCGCACATGTGCATGTTGGCGTTCTGGCCGCGGTAGCCGGAGAACACCCAGTCGCGCGTCGCCTCGTCGCGGTACAGGCCGTGCCGCGGTTCCCAGTAGCGTAGTTCCAGCAGCTGCCAGGTCTCGTCCATCCAGCCGCGCGCCGCTTCGATCCCGGCCTTGAGCGCGCAGGCGTAGGCGAGCAGCACGAAGGCGGCGCCGTAGCACTGCTGGGTGAGGTCCTCCGGCCTGCCGTCGCGGATCGTCCAGGCGTAGCCGCCGCTCGCGGGATCGAAATGCTTCTCACGCAGGTAGGCGATGCCGTGGCGCACGGCGGCGAGGTAGGCCTCGCGCAGCGCCGGATCCTCCCCGCCGAACTCGTTCGCCGCCATCGCGTAGTTGAAGACGAAGCGCGTGCTGCTGACCAGGTGGCGGTGGCTGGCGTCGTAGACCGTGCCGTCGTCCTTGAAGTAGTGGAAGAACCCGCCCGCCGGATCGATGCAGCGCGGATGGTAGAAGGCCATCGTGTCGCGGATGTGCGCGCGCAAGGCGTCGGGACGGCGGAAGTCGGGCATGGCGTCTGTCATCGGTTCGTTCCGGCTTCGGGATCTGGGGGCGGCAGTGCATCGGCGAGCGAGCGCAGGTGGAGCGCCCCGCGCAGCGCGGCGAGGGACGCGGTCGATTCCACCCGCAGCGACAGCCGCTCGCCCGGCACCAGCGTGAGCGCATTGTCCTGCAGTTCGGCGTCGAGATCGCCGAAGTCGATCCACAGTGCGCGCACGGGGCGCTGCGCGGCCAGCTGCAGGCGGAATCCGTCGCCGTCGCGGACCAGCGAGGCCTGCAGGCCGGGACCCTGCCAGGCGATGTCCTTCGCATGCGCGAACCAGACCGCGCCGCGCGACGGCGGCTCGCCCGTGACGTCCAGGTCGAACACGGCGACACTGCGGCGCGGGTCGGCGCCCGCCAGCAGGTCCGCGTCGTCGCGCTGCATCGCCACGGTCGCCGCGAGCGGCGGCAGTTCCACGGGCGCGCGCTCGTCGCGCAGCAGCCGTCCGTCGTCGATGTCGAACACGCGCAGGCGCAGCGTCCCGCGCAGCGGGCGCGTGCGATCGGACAGCAGCGACACCGTGGTCGTCCCGTCCTGCCGCAGCGCGGCCACCGCCACCGGCGCGAAAAAGCGCCGGGCGTGGAACTGCAGCGCCTTCCAGCGCCCGTACCAGTCGATGCCCGACCACGAGGCGCCGGGCCAGACGTCGTTGAGCTGCCAGTACAGCGATCCCATCGTCACCGGCCGGCTGGCGCGATGGTGCAGCGCGGCCAGTTCGATGCCTTCGGCCTGCATGGCCTGGCCCAGGTAGACGAAGTCGGCGAAATCCCGGGGCTCGCCGTACTCCATCCGGATGTAATGCAGCAGGCGCTCGTTGCCTGCGCCGGCCATGAACTTCTGGTGCGCCTTCACCACCGGCGCGTCGACCGACAACGGCGCGTCGCCGGCGAAGGCGCGCACCGTGCGCAGGCCGGGCCACGCCTGCAGGCCGTACTCGGACATGAAACGCGGCGTGACCTCCAGGTACTTCGCAACCGGATGCGCGGGATTGCCCCACACCTCCCAGTAGTGCATGTCGCCGGCGTCGGGCGTGTTCGCGACTTCTGCCAGGTCGTCGCTCGGCGAGCTCGGCCAGTACGCGACGCCACCGCCTTCCTGCGCGACGATTTCGCGCAGGTCATGGCCGAACAGGCGCACATAGCCCTTCCAAACCTTGTCGGCGAACGCCGGGGCCGCCGCCGCCAGCGCCTTGCCGTGGCCCCAGTACTTCCAGGCGATCTCTTCCTCGTTGTTGCCGCACCACAGCACGAGGCTCGGGTGGTTGCGCAGGCGCCGCACCTGGTCGCGCGCCTCGGCGGCCACGCTGGCACGGAAGGCGGGGTCGTAGGCCGGCTGCATGCCGCCGCCGAACATGAAGTCCTGCCAGACCATCAGGCCGAGCTCGTCGGCGATGTCGTAGAAGGCGTCGCGCTCGTAGTAGCCCCCGCCCCAGAGGCGGACCATGTTCATGTTGGCGTCGCGCGCGGACTGCAGCACCCGGCGGATGGCGGCGTCGGTCGTGCGCGGCGGGAACATGTCGAACGGGATCGCGTTGGCGCCCTTCGCGAACACCGGGATGCCGTTGACGACGAAGATGAATCCGCGCCCGTCGGGGCCGCGCTGCAGCTCGACGCTGCGCAGGCCGGTGCGGCGCGCGAACGTCGCGACCACGGCCGCGCCATCGGCGAGCTCCGCGTCGAAGCGGTACAGCGGCTGCGCGCCGTAGCCGCTCGGGAACCAGCGCTGGGGGCGATCGATGCGAACGGGCAGCGACACGGCGTTGTCGCCTTCGTCCAGCGCGATACGCCGCTGCGCCGCCAGCGTGCGCCGGCCATCGGGATCCGTGCGCCACAGGCGCAGCGTGTAATCGCCCGCGCGCGCCGCGTCGACCGTCGTAATCGCCGCGACCTCGGCGATGCCTTCATCCACGCGATCCTGGCGCAGCTGCAGGTCTCCGATGCGCACAGCGTCCCAGGCCTGCAGCCGCACCGGCTTCCACACGCCCGCGGTGACGTAGCGCGGCCCCCAGTCCCAGCCGTAGTGGTAGCCGGGCTTGCGCACGAAGTTCGCGGTCATCGCGTCCGGCGGCTCGTCGCCGTAGGGCGAGGGATAGTTGCCGGCCAGCCTGTGCGGCATCGCCTGCACCTGCGGCAGCAGCCGCGCGATCGGCGAATGCAGCACGACGCGCAACGTGTTGCCGCGCGCGCGCAGGCGGCCTTGCACCGGCACGCGCCAGGTGCGGAACGCGTTGTCGGCATCCAGTACCTTCGCGCCGTTGAGCCAGACCTCGGCGAAGGTGTCCAGGCCGTCGAACACCAGGTCCGCACGCGCCGCCGCCAGCGTCGCGCCATCGACGTCGAAGCTGCGCGCGTACTCCCAGTCCGCCAGCCCGACCCACTGCAACCCGGCCTCCGGCGCGCCGACGTACGGGTCCGGGATCAGCGCCTGCGCGAGCAGGTCGGTATGCACCGTGCCCGGCACCGACGCGTCGTGCCATTGCGCGGCCCGCGGATGCGCACCCGCGGCGGCGGTGCCGGGCAGCAGGCGGAACTGCCAGCCGTCGTCGAGCACTCGCTCGCCGGCACGGGCCGTCGCCACCGCCGACAACGCGGCGCATGCCGCGGCGAGCACGCAGCACCACCAGCGCGCGCCGCGCGCCGGCGCGGCGATGCCGGCCGCCCCGGTCATGGCGGCGACGCTTTGCAATGGCGGTCGATGAAGGCCTGGTGCAAGGGCATCGCCTCCACCGCGCCCGCGATGGAGGCGCGCACGCGCTCGACGAACGCGGCCAGGTCGTCGTCGGGCATCGCATCGACGATCGGGTGGTAGCCGCGCGGCACGATGCGCTGGCCCAGCATCACCTGCACCCAGCTCGGCAGCGCGAAGAAATCCTCGGCGTTGCGGAAGTAGCGGCCGTCCAGGCGGAACAGGTCGATGGTCTCGCGCAGCGTGCCGGGCACCGGCATCTCCCGGCAGTGGCTCCAGAACGGCGAGTCGTCGCGTTCGGTCGCGTTGTAGTGCAGGACCAGGAAATCGCGGATGCGCTCGTACTCGAAGACGGTGTCGCGGTTGAAGCGCTCGGCCAGCAGCGGATCGAAGCCGCGGTCCGGGAACAGGCCGAGCAGGCGCTCCAGGCCGGACTGGACCAGGTAGATGCTGGTCGACTCGAGCGGTTCCATGAAGCCGGCCGCCAGGCCCAGCGCGACCACGTTGCGGTTCCAGAACCGCCTGCGGCGGCCGGTGGTGAAGCGCAGCACCCGCGGCTCGTCGAGTGCGCGCGCGTCCAGTCCGGCGAGCAGCTGCGCGGCGGCCTCGTCGTCGCCGATATGGCCGCTGCAGTACACATGGCCGTTGCCCACGCGGTGCTGCAGCGGGATGCGCCATTGCCAGCCGGCGGTGCGCGCGGTGGCGCGCGTGTAGGGCGTCGGCGGCCCTGCGCTCTCGCTGGGCACGACCACCGCGCGGTCACACGGCAACCAGTGGGTCCAGTCCTCGTAGCCGGTCTGCAGCGCCTGCTCGATCAGCAGGCCGCGGAAGCCGGAGCAGTCGATGAACAGCTCGCCCTCGACGCTTTCGCCGCTTTCCAGCACCACCGCCTCGACGTCGCCGCTGCCGCCGTTGCGCCGGACCTCGACGATCCTGCCCTCGACGCGCACCACGCCACGGCGTTCCGACAGCTTGCGCAGGTAGCGCGCGTACAGGCCGGCGTCGAACTGGTAGCCGTAGGCGATGTCCGCCAGCGGCGACCCCGCGGGCGCATCGGCCTCGCCGGTCGTGAACCTGCCCTGCGGCGCGGCGGCGGTCGGCAGCGAGAAGGCGCCGATGCCGGGTGCGCGCCCCGCCAGGAACAGCTTCAGCCAGAACTGGTGGAACGGCAGCGGCCCTAGCGAGCGCCCGATCGTGCCGAAGCCGTGCACGTAGCTGTCGCCGACGCGCGCCCAGTCGTCGAACCGGATGCCGAGCTTGAAGGTAGCCTGCGTGCTCGCCACGAAGTCCATCTCGTCGATGCCCAGCACACTGCCGTTGAAGCGCTTCATGTACGGCACGCTGGATTCGCCGACGCCGACGATGCCGATCTCCTCCGACTCGACCAGGCGCACGTTCGCTTCCCGGCCCAGGTAGGTGGACAGCGTCGCCGCCGCCATCCAGCCGGCGCTGCCGCCGCCGACGACGACCACGTTGCGGATCCGGTTGTCGGTGTTCGTCACTGCTGGTCCGCCCCGTTGCGAAGGCCTGGTTCGCCGTCGATGCGGCAAAGATAGGTGCGAGGCGCGGCCCGGTCGAGCGCGTGGCACGCCCGCGCACCGGAGAGGCGCGCGGGCGCCTGGAACCACCCCCGCGCCTTGCGGCGCGAGGGGCGGGTGGCGCTCAGAACTTGTAGGTCAGGCCGAGGTAGTAGATGCGGCCCGCGTAGCCGTTGGAGTAGAAGCGGTCCTCGGTGTCGTTGCCCAGGTGCGAGCGCGATTCCTCCTCGGTCAGGTTCAGGACCGACGCGCTCACCGTCATGTTCCCAAGGAAGGTGTACGAAGCGTTGAGGTCGATCTGCTCGTACGGCTCCTCATAGACGTTCAGGCCGTTGACCTGGCCGTCCACCACCTCGCCGCGCCGGTTGTACGAGGCGCGCGCCAGGAAGTGCTCGTTCTCGTAGAACACGGTGAAGTTGGCCTGGTTCTTCGCGCTGCCGACCAGCGGCGACTTGCCGATCTCGGTGCCGTCCTCGAGCGTGATGGCCGCTTCGTTGGTGTCGTTGTAGGTGTAGTTGACCTGGAAGCCGAGGCCGAAGTCCAGCGTGTGCTGTGCATAGAGCTCGATGCCCTGCGAGACGCCGTTGCGGCCGCCGGCCTGGGTCGAGTAGTTGTGCACGGTTGCGGTCTCGCCGCCGACATCCATGACCACGTCCTGCACGACCGGCACCGAGAAGTTGCTGACGTTCTTGCGGAACAGGTCCACGCCCACGACCGAACCCGGGTGGAAATACCACTCCAGCGCGAGGTCGTACTGGGTGGCTTTGTAGGGCTCGAGGTTCTTGTTGCTGCCGCTGCCGTACCAGCCCTGCTCGTTCGCGCCGCCGGTCAGCCGTCGGTCGTCGACGTATTCCTCGCTGAAGAAGTCGAGGCTGCCGGGGGAGGCGATGTCGGCATAGCTCGGACGGGAGATCACCTTGGATGCCGCCGCGCGCAGGAGCAGGTTGTCGGTCAGGTCGTAGGCGATGTTGAAACTCGGCAGCACGTCGTTGTAGGTGCGGTCGAGCGAGCTGACCTCGTAGCCCTCCGGCCTGGCCACGGAATCGGAGAGCCGCCAGTACCCCTCCGTGCCGCAGTAGGTGCCGGCCGGCGCGCCGCCGGGCACCGGGCCGGGCGCGCTGGTGTTGCAGGTCAGCGGGTTGCCGTCCGCGCCGTCGTAGAAGTAGTCCTCGTAGCGCGTGATCTTGTCCGTGGAATCGGCGTGCTGCTTGGTCCGCACGAAGCGGAAGCCCAGGTTGCCGCGCAGGCGTTCGGTGCGGAAGTTGGCCTGCAGGTAGGCGGCGCCGATCTTCTCGCCGACGTTGTAGACGAAGTTGTCCTCGCTGCGGGTCTGCATTTCCCCGAAGTTCTGGTTCAGGAAGGCGATGTAGGCCGGATAGTTGATCGCCGGGAAGGCGCTGGCGTTGAATCCGCCGGCCAGGTCGCCCAGCGACTGCCCGTACAGGAAGTCCGGCGAGAACGTGTTGGCCAGCGCGGTGCAGGCACCGTTGTTCTGGTAGCGGTTGTCGTAGTTGGCCGGATCGGTCCCCGGGCACACCCAGTAGTTGTTGCCGGTGTTGCGGTGGATGCCGCCGTCGCGGTACTTCACGCCGAACTGCAGCGAGTCCAGCCAGCTGCTGTCCGCGTGCCAGGTGAAGTCGGCCTGGGCGTACTTCTGCCAGGTCGTGTTGCGGGTCCAGGACGAACCGGTCGAGCCCAGATCGACCTGGCCGATGCCGTTTTGCAGGTTATCCAGCAGCTCCGGGGAGAACGTCATGGTCGGCGTGCCGGTCAGGTCCCAGGCGCTCAGGAAGTTGCCCAGGCTCCAGCTGCCGTCCGCGTTCTGGCGGCGGGGCTTGATCGGCAGCGTGAACTGCAGCTCGGGCCCGCCCTTGGCCCAGGTACGCCCGGCCTTGAAGCTGGCATCCAGGGACTCGCCCCGCCATTCCGCCCCGATGTCGAAGGTCTGCGATTTCGCGCTTTCCTTGTTGTAACTGCCGGTGAGCTGCGGGGTGGGAAGGGCGCAGTCGTCCGATCCCCAGCCACCCGGGGGCAGGCCTGCCGCGGCGGCTTCGGCCTCGCTGCAGTAGTAGGTCTTGCCGGGGTGCACGCTGTACTGCGCGCCGGTCACGATCGTGCCGCTGGGGTCGAACGTCAGCCCATCGAGCATGCGGCCGCCCGGCCAGTTGCCGTCGCCCGAATAGCGGGCCAGGCTCCATTCCGGGATCTTCAGGGTGTTGGTCTGCGAGTCCTGCGACAGGTCGAAGCGGAAATAGTTGGCGGTCAGCGTCAGGTTGTCGGTCGGCTTGAACTGCAGCGTGAGCTGGCCGCCCTTGCGCTCGCGCTTCTCGTCCAGCACGTTGAAGTTGACCGAAGTCGGCATCATGAAGTTGGTGTAGTAGTTGCCGTTCTGGTCGTTGAAGCCGGACTCGCCCCACCAGTAGCTGTTGAAATCCGACGGCTTGCCGTTGACGTCGGTCGCCGGATGCCCGGCATAGTCGTCGCCGTACCAGGTCCAGCTCTCAGTGCTCGTGTCCATCGTGCGCGTGGTGCGCTTCTGGTCGGTGTAGCCGACGAAGACGCCGAAACGGTCGTCCTTGTCGTGCCAGGAATACGAGCCCGAGAACTGCCCGTCGGTCTTGTCGCTGGTGTCGGCCCAGGTGCCTTCGGCGGAAACGAAGCCGGTGTTGGCTTCCATCTCCAGCGGGCGGCGCGTGTGCAGGATGACGGTGCCGCCGATGCCGCCTTCGTCGATGCGCGCCTCGGGCGTCTTGAACAGTTCCGCGCTGGACAGCATGTTCGCCGGCAGCAGCGTGTAGTTGAACGAACGCGTCGGGTCGCCGTTGGACTCGGCGGTGGCGACGTAGTTGCCGTTCAACTCGGTCAGCGTCAATTCCGAGGACAGGCCGCGCACGCTGACGTTCTTGCCCTCGCCGCCGTCGCGGTCGATGATCACGCCCGGCACGCGTTGCAGCGCGTCGGCCACGTTCTTGTCGGGGAACTTGCCCACGTCCTCGGCCGTGATGACATCGACCACGGCATTGGCGTTGCGCTTCTGGTCCAGGCTCTTCTCGATCGCATAGCGGTAGCCGGTCACGGTGACCGTGTCGAGTTGCTTGACCTGGTCGGACGAATCCGTCTTCGCCGCGTCGGCCTGCGCGGGGCTCGCCTGGGCACTGGCTTGGGCATCGGCCGGCGCGGGGTCCTGCTGCGCCAGCGCCTGCGCCGGCATTCCGCCCAGGGTGGCCAGGGCGACGGCGATGGCCACCGACAGCGAGCTCCTGTGGCGTGCGTGGATCAGTTTCATTCCAATCTCCCTCGTACTGGATTGAATTGCGATGGCGGCGCGAGCCGGCTGGATCGATCCAATTCCCACCCGCGAATCCCCGTTCGCAAGGCGGAATCCGCACGCCCGCCAAGTCGGCGGCCATGCCGGACGGGCCTGTCCGGCAACGGCGGTTTAGATCGATCCAATTCCTGCAGCCGGATTAGTAGCACGGAATCCGGGGCATTGCATGTTGCTGCGCAGCACCACCCGCTCCCGCGGGTGGAACGCGATGGTCGGGATTCGGACGGCTGCGGACCGGGCGCCGCGGGCCGGGGGCCCGGCGCGAGGATGGATCTGGGCCCACCAGGACTCGAACCTGGAACCAAGGGATTATGAGTCCCGCGCTCTAACCATTGAGCTATAGGCCCGCGCGACGCGCAGTCTAGAGGAGCGGCGGGGCCGCAGCCACGCGGCGGCCTGCCGCGCTCAGCGCCGTGACATCGAGTACGGTGCGGCTGCCCCTGCCCCCGGCCACGCCTTGTCCGGCTCCGCCTGCATCGTGAAGCGCAGCTCGCCGCCGGCCATGATCTCGTCGTGGCGCAGGAAGGCGCGATCGAGCGGCTTGCCGTCGAGCGTCGCAGCGCCGATGTAGGGGTGCGCGTCGTCCAGGCCGTCGGCGACGACGGTGAATCGCTTGCCGTTGGGCAGGTGGAGCGTCGCCTTCGGCAGGAACGGGCGGCCGATGATGTACTCGTTGCTGCCCGGTGCCACCGGGTAGAAGCCCAGCGCGGTGAACACGTACCAGGCCGACATCTGGCCGAGGTCGTCGTTGCCGGCCAGGCCGTCGGGCGTGGGCTTGTACTGCGTGTCCATGATCTGCTTCAGCCGCGCCTGCGTGCGCCACGGCTGGCCGGCGTACGCGTAGAGGTAGGCGACGTGGTGGCTCGGCTCGTTGCCGTGCGCGTACCAGCCGATCAGGCCGGTGATGTCCTCCATGTGCGCGAACACCTTGGGGTCGACCTTGGCGTCGAACACGTCGTCCAGCCGCTGCAGCAGCCTGTCGGCACCGCCGTGCGCGGCGGCCAGGCCCGCCACGTCCTGCGGCACGTACCACGAGTACTGCCAGGCGTTGCCCTCGGTGTAGTCGGTGCCGTAACCGGACGCATCCGGATCGAACGGCTCTCGGAAGCTGCCGTCGCGCTTGCGCGCGCGCATGAAGCCGGTCTTCGGGTCGAAGGCGTGCTTCCAGTTGGCCGCGCGCTTGCCGAACGTCGCGGCGACGTCCTTGCGGCCCATCGCGTCGGCCATGCGGTAGATGGTCCAGTCGTCGAAGGCGTACTCGAGCGTCTTCGACGCCGCCTCGCCCTCCTCGTCGATCGGCACGTAGCCCAGCTGCATGTACTGCGCGATGCCGTCATAGGGGCCGTAGGTCGCGCTGGCCACCATCGCATCGAGCGCTTCGTCCGTGTCGTAGCCGCGGATGCCCTTCATGTACGCGTCCGCGATCACCGGCACCGCGTGGTAGCCGATCATGCACCAGGTCTCCAGGCCGTGGAACGCCCACACCGGCAGGATCCCGTACGGGCTCTCGCGGCGCGAGGCGAGCAGCGAGTTGACGATGTCGCTGGTGCGCTTTTCCGGCTGCACGAGCGTCAGCAGTGGGTGCAGCGCGCGGTAGGTGTCCCACAGCGAGAACGTCGAGTAGTTGGTGAAGCCCTTGGCCTGGTGCACGGCGTTGTCGGGGCCGCGATAGCGGCCGTCGCTGTCCATGAACAGGCTCGGCCCCATGAAGGCGTGGTAGAGCGCGGTGTAGAACGCGGTGCGCTGCGCGTCGGGCGCGTCGACGTCGACCGCCGCCAGCGCGCGCGCCCATTGCCTGCGCGCGTCGGCGCGCACGCTGTCGAAGTCCCAGCCCGGCACTTCGGCCTCGAGGTTGGCGATCGCGTTGTCCTCGCTGACCGGCGAGATCGACACCTTCACCAGCAGCGGTTCGCGCAGGTCGTCGCCGAAGTCGAAGCTGCCGACCAGCTGGCGGCCTTCGACCTGCGCGCGCTGCGCGGGATCCTTCTCGCCGGGCGGCGGGAAGCCCTTGTACGGGACCTCGCCCTCGGTGTCGTGGAAGGCATGGCCGGTGACCGGCCGCGAGAAGCGCATCGCGAAGTACAGCTGCCGCCCTGGCGCCCAGCCGCGGGTTTCGCGGAAGCCGGTGACGGTGCCGTCCGCGCGCAGCCGCAACCGCGACCACGAGACCTTGCCCGGGTAGTCGTACATCGACGTGCGCAGGTCGACCAGCACGTGCGCCGG
>Ga0268289_100056_pt1 | contig 79019 bp, 62 predicted proteins | sample MetspNORM_FD_191340 | JGI IMG/M metagenome (GOLD analysis project Ga0268289, IMG submission 191340) | Soil microbial communities from San-Diego area, Southern California, United States - Methylocaldum sp. NOR-M | ecosystem: Environmental > Terrestrial > Soil > Desert | place: USA: California... | reverse complement strand
GGCCGGGCACGGTCATGCCATAGCCGAAGTCGGTGACGCGGTAGGTGTTGCCCTTGCCGGCGACGGTGCGGCCGCTGTCGCGGAAACGCGCGAAGACCGGCGTGTTGCTCGCCAGCGCGTTGAGGAAATTGACCTGCGTATAGGCGTTGTCCTCGTTGCTGATGACGACGCCTGCTTTCGAGACGTTCTCGAAGCGCACGTCCTTGCCGAACAGCCAGTCGCCATAGCCCTTGTCGATCTCGATCCCGACCAGCGTGTCGCGCATCGTCACGTTGACCAGCGTCAGCCCCGCCTCATGCTCGCGGATCGCCGCGTCGCGCTGGCCGTCGAAGGTCGAATCCAGCAGCGTGAACTGCCACGCCGGCGACGGCTTCTCGGTGACGATGCCGTAGCGCCCGCCGTGGAAATGGAGATCCTCCATCTCGTTGCCGACCTGATAGACGCCCGCAAAGCCGGAGCCGATGTCGAAGTCGATATGGCTGAGATAGGCGTGTTGCGCAGCGTGAAAACGCACGCCGACCGCGGCTGCATTGCCCGCGCCGATCTCGACGTCGACGTTACTCATCGCCGAATAGAAAGTGCCCGGATTGGCGTCGGCGATATCAGCGTTGAACGGCACGCTATCGGGCGGCGGGAAGGGCACGTGAAACTTGCGGTCGGGCCCGCCGCCGGCGAAGATGATCATCGTCGCGATGCCCTTCTGGAATCCGGGCGTATTGTCGGCCAGCACGAACGCTGGGCGCGTCTCGCCGACGCCGAACAGGCGCACGCCGGGCCAGACGAACAGTGTCCGCGTCAGCCGGTAATGGCCGGAGGGCAGGAAGACGATGCCGCCGCCGCCTTTGGCATAAGCGGCATCGATGGCGGCCTGGATCGCGGCGGTGTCGTCGGTTCGGCCGTCGCCGCTGGCCTTGACCGTCACCGCGCGCGCATCCTGCGGCTGCGTGGCGAACACCGAATGCGACGGCTGCGCGAGCGCCGAGGTCGCCATCAGCATCGCGGCGCCGGCCACCAGCCACCGCGATCCGGTCCGTCCTGCGCGCCGTGCCTGCATCATCGCTCCCCATTTTTCCGGTTTTCCGCTGTAGCGGTACCTATAGGGGAGCCACTGCAGACGGCCACCCGCGACGATAGTCGTAAGCGTTCAAGGCATGAGGCGCTTGCGTCCTTGGGAAAGGTGCCAGTGCATCGCCAATGCAGCGCCATCGGGATCTTGGGCGCCGATCGCCTCAACGATCATCTCGTGCTCCGACAACATCGCTGCGATCGCCTCGGGCGGGCGCGAGCGCGAGATGTCGACGCCCGCGCGCATGATCCGGTCGATGTCGGCGAACAAATGGTCGAATGTCGAAACGAATGCCGGATTGGCCGTAGCCAATGCGATCGCGCGATGTAACGCCATATCCTCGCGATGCGCCGGCCCCGTCGACAACAACGCCTCGCGCAAGTCAGCCATCGCCTGCTCGATCACCTCCAGTTGCGCGGTTGATCGACGCAGTGCGGCAAGGCGGGCGGCCTCCGATTCGACGACGAAACGCACCTCGTAGCTGCCCATGGTCGTGGAAAGCTCCGACAGCGGCAGGTGCGCGCCCAGCCGCTCCGACGGGCGGCGCTTGACGAACGAGCCGGCGCCGCGCCGCGCCTCGGTGATGCCGTCGGCGGCGAGCCGCACCAGCGCCTCGCGCACCACGGTCCGCGAAATGCCCAGATCCTGGGCGAGCTTCGCTTCGGCCGGCAGACGGTCCCCCGGTGCAAGACTGTCAGCATTGATCAGTTCGACGATGCTCGAATAGGCCCGGTCGGCAAGGCGTCCCTCGCTCATCGATCCTCCCTTTCCCCCCTCGGTCGGATGCGGCGCATCAGAATAGCCGGCTCGCCAACAATACACAGACCAGCCCGACGACGGAAACCACGGTCTCCAGCACCGACCAGGTGCGGAACGTATCACCGGTGCTTGTGCCGACATAGCTTTTGACCAGCCAGAAGCCGGGATCGTTGACATGGCTGAAGAACACGGAGCCCGCACCGATCGCGAGCACCATCCATTCGGGCGACGCACCGGTCGTCGTCAGGACACCTGTCATGATCCCTGCCGCCGTGATCGTCGCGACCGTTGCCGAACCGGTTGCAAGCCGGATCGCTACCGCCACCAACCAGCCGAGCAAGATCGGCGACAACCCGTTCGCGGCCGCCAGACGCCCAAGTAAGTCTGACAGGCCTGCGCTAACCAGCACCTGCTTCAACGCACCGCCTGCGCCGATTGCGAGCAGGATCGCTCCGGCGGGCCTGAGCGTGTCGGACCAGATCGCCTCGTGCACGTCGGCGTCAGTGAGCCGACGGCCGAACAAGAGTGCCAACGCGAGGAGGTTGGTAACGAGCAACGCCAGCACCGGGTTCGACGCTGTGGCGAGCCAGGTGAAGCGCGGCGCGATATCGGGGGGCAGGACCTGCTGAATCTGTCCGGCAGCGATCAGCACCACCGGCATCAGCACAATCACCAGCGAAGTGCCCTTGGGCGGTGGCGCGTCGAGCAGCTCGGTCGGCTCGATCACCGGTGGCGCGAGCGGCACGCCGCGGGCGATCACCCGCGACAGCACTGGGCCGGCCAGGATCGCAGTAGGGATCGCGACGATCACACCATAGATGATCGTCCGCCCGAGATCGGCGCCGAGCGCGTCGACCGCGATCAACGGCCCGGGATGCGGTGGCACCAGCGCGTGAACCACCGAAAGCCCGGCGAGCGCAGGGAGCATCAGCCGCAGCTTCATATAATCACTGTCGTGCGCGCCGTTCATGCTCGCGGCCGCGGCGACGACGATCGGGAGGAGCAGCACGAGGCCCGTTTCGAAAAACAGCGGCAATCCGACAATCAGCGCGACCGCCAGGCTCGCCCACGGCGCGCCATTGGGGCCGGTGAGAGCGAGTCCAGCGCGTGCGAGCGAGGTCGCACCGCCCGACAATTGCAGCATCGCGCCAAGTGACAAGCCTAGCGCGACGATCAGCCCGGTGCCGCCGAGGATGTCACCCGCACCCTTTTCCACTGCCTTGGCAGTGTCGGTGGTCGACAGGCCGGCGCACAGCCCGACGACGAACGCGCCGCACAGCAGCGCAACGAACGGATGCAACCGGCCGCGAATGATGAGCACGACCGACACCCCGATGCCGAGCAGCGCCGCAACGAGGAGCTGGATGTCGCCCGCGCTCATTGCCGGGTTCCGCGCACAGCCGGATTCGATTGCCGTAACGGCGTGAAGCACGCGGATTTCATCTGCCCTCTCCCGTTGCACGTGCGCTTTCGTGCGCTCCGCAATCGCCGTAATCCAATTGCTGTATGACAGCTATTCCCGGATTTCCACGAAAAAGGTGAGTTGACCGACAGATTTGCCCGGATTATGGCAAAAGCTGTCTAACTGCTTTGCGATCCGGCGAGAGTTCGGGTGAGGCAGTCAGACCAATCTGGGAGACGGGCGCATACGCCCGCCTGACAAAGGAGGTCGACATGGATGCAGAGGCGGACCGGGCAAACAACGGAACAGATCAGGGAGCGGCCGCCGGCTTGGCCAAGCTGACACCGACGCAGCTCAAGGTTCTACAGGGCGTCCATTCGGGATTGCTCAACAAACAGATCGCCTACGACCTCGGCATCGCCGAAGCGACCGTGAAGGCGCACATGACCGCGCTGATGCGCAAGCTCAATGTTCATAACCGTACTCAGGTGGCAATCGCAGCGCAGACGCTCTATTGGGGGCGTGTGCCAACCGAGCCGGGCATCCATCGCGTGTACTGAGACAGCTCGTCGCCAGGCGGAATTTCCAGCCGATGATCGGCTAACGGGCTCCATGTGCGGACCATGCGAAACCGCCATTGGCTCGATTTTGAGGTCAGGTCTGTAAGATTTGGCAAGGATTCATATGAATTGATCGCTGGACGTCCCGGACGCCGGCCGTGCAACGTGCGAAGCTCGAAGCTTTGAGCCGGGGGACGAAGGAGAGCAGTGAACGACGACGCTCCGTCCGATTGTGTGGTGATCTCCATGCCGGCAGCAGACCTTATATGGCTGCGTTATATGGCTGCGTTGCGAAGGCAGGATCCAGGATTCTGCCATCAATAGTTCGACCAAGAGCGGCACCTTCGATGACAGCCGCGTTCCTATCCGCAGAGAACGCATGCCGTTCGCATCCCGGAGAGCCCCATGACCACGGACACGCCTTCTTCCCGTCGCCCGAACATCCTGCTGATCACGTGCGATCAGTACCGCTTTCCGCGCTTTTCCTATGGTCCGAACGGCGGCCTGGCTCAGGGCCTGAAGGCGATCCTCGGCTTCCAGAGCGAAGTGGATGGCACGAATCCCTACGCACGGTTCTTTCCCGGTCTATTGCGCTTGCGCAAAAATGCGGTCGTGCTGCGGAATCACACCATCGCATCAAGCGCCTGTATTCCCAGTCGTACGGCAATCTATACGGGGCAATACGGCACGCGGACGGGCGTCACACAAACCGACGGTCTTTTCAAAAGCGGCGATTCTCCAGCATTTCCATGGCTCGAGCCGGACGGCATCCCGACGCTTGGTTCCTGGATGCGCGAGGCAGGTTATACGACGCATTATTTCGGCAAATGGCACGTGAGCAATCCGCAGGATCACTCGCTCCAACGCTACGGCTTCGACGATTGGGAAACATCCTACCCCGAGCCGCACGGACCTCTGCCTAACGATCTCGGGACATATCGTGATGTCGGCTTCTCTGATCTGGCCTGCACCTTCATCCGTCGCAAGGCTCTGGGGCTCGACTATGATCGCCTCTACGCATCGGATGCGACGCGAGATCCAGGCGGCGACCGTCCGCAACCGGAGGATACGAAACCCTGGTTTGCCGTGGCGTCCTTTACCAATCCTCACGACATCGCGACCTATCCCGGCGTCGTCGCGCAAGCGCTGCCGGCGAGCGATGCGTCGCAATCAACCAAGCTTCCGGATAGCCGGACCGCCAAGCGGACGACGCAGCCCATCTTCGGTCCGCTGACGATACCGGGGCCGGAGGACGTGACTCCCCCGCCCGTCGCCGGCACGGCGCGGATTCCGCTCAATCCCCTGGGCTTTCCGCAGGATTGCGCAGTCGCGGCGCCGACCCAGAACGAATCGCTCGCCGACAAGCCCAGCTGCCAACATGAATATGCCTACAAGATGGGATTAGCGCTGGCGGCAAAAGCCGGTTTGAGTGTCGCCGAGAGGGCCGGAGGCGACCCGAAGGAAGTGACTGGCCTTGCGGTGAGAGCTGCCCTGCAAAGCTGCATTCCCTTTCGCCTGGCGGATAACCCGGATCTGAACTGCCAGTTATTCCTGCAGCTCTATGGCTGGCTGCACTCGGTGGTCGACACACATATCGAAGCCGTACTGAAAACACTCGAGGAGACCGGCCAGGCCGATAACACGGTCGTCATCTTTCTGACCGATCACGGCGAATATGGCGGTGCTCACGGCATGATGATGGAGAAATGGCATACAGCATATGCCGAGGCGCTGCATGTACCGGTCGTGATCCGCGATCCTCGATTGGCGGCTTCGGCCAGCGAGTCCGGGCAAGCCGACGGCGCCATTCTGCGCCAGGTCAACGCGGTAACAAGCCATATCGATATTCTGCCAACCGTCCTCGGACTTGCGGGTGTCGATCAGGCTGAACGAATGGCGATCCATGATCGACTGGCGGCACGACGCCCGATGCCGCCGCTGCCCGGCGTCGACCTCACCCCGCTCGTCATCGGGGAATGGCCGGACGACACAGTGATCGAGCCCGATGGGTGTGCGCGCGAAGGCGTTCTATTCATCACCGATGACGAGATCACCGCGCCTCTGCCGGCGACGCTCGACCCCCACCAACGTCACGCATATGAATCCTTCGACATTTACGTCGAGACGGTCGATGCCGTCCGCGAGGGCGCCCATGACAAAGGGCCGGTGTCGTTGATGCCCGGCGCGGTCAAGCAACCCAACCACATACGGTGCTTGCGTACTGCACATTACAAGCTGGCGCGATATTTCGACCCGGCGGGACAGGCCCCGCAGGAGTGGGAGCTTTATGATCTCCTCCACGATCCCAACGAGGCAACGAACCTCGTCGAAGTCGCAGTGACTCCCCCAAAGGTGCGCTCCGGTGTCGAGAATCAGCAAGCGGTGCAAGCTGAGGTGGATCGGCTGGTATCGTTACTGGAAAAGCTGGAGCGCCAAGTCCTTCAGTGACAGCGATCACATCGCTCCCTGGTCTCCCCGTTGCGAGGTCGCGTCGACTCACATTGCAAAAAAGAGGCTGAAGGGCACGTTTGATGTAGGCGATCTGCCTATTTCCGCTCCCACATCATCTTGCCGCCCACCCAGGTCTGCTCGACCTGCATGTTCCACAGATCGGCAGCGGTCGCGAGCAGCGGGTCGGCGTCGACGATGATGAAATCCGCCCACAGCCCCGGCGCGAGACGGCCGAACCGGTCTTCTGCAAAACCGGCATAGGCCCCGCCCATCGTGTAAGCGCGCCACGCCTGTTCGCGGCTGATGCGCTCCTGCGGCTGCCAGCCGCCGAACGGTTGACCGGTGCCGTCGGCGCGCGTGAAGCCCGCGACCCAGCCGTGGAAGGGATTGAAATCGTCGTTGGGATAATCCGACCCGAAGGCGAGCGGTACCTTGTTCTCCAGCATCGAATGCCAGGCATAGGCGCCCGCGAGCCGGCCCGGCCCCAGCCGCGCCTCGGCCATCGTCCGGTCCGACACCTGATGGATCGGCTGCATCGAGGCGATGATGCTGCCCTTGCCGAAGCGGGGCAGATCGGTGGGATCGACGATTTGCGCATGCTCGATCCGCCAGCGGCGGTCGCCCTTGTAGGTATCGGACACCGCCTCGATCGCGTCGAGCGCCTCGGCATTGGCACGGTCCCCGATCGCGTGGACCGCAACCTGGAAGCCGTCCATCGCGGCGCGGCTCATCAGGTTCTTGAGCTGCGCATCGGTGAGGAAGCATTGCCCGCTTTCCTTGGGCGCGTCGGCATAGGGCGCCTTGAGGCATGCCCCGCGCGAGCCGAGCGCGCCGTCCGCGAACAGCTTTACCCCGCCCATGCGTAGCTTGTCGTCATAGAGCCAGGGCGACGGCGCCCCGCCCGCCGCGCGATTGGCGGTCTGGATGCTGTCGGCGTAGCTCATGATGCGGATACGCAGCAGGTTCTTGTCGGCGATCCGGCGGAAGACGAGCCAGTCGTCGAGCGTCGTGCGCATGTCGGCGGTCGCAGTGATGCCCTTCGAGAGCAGCAATTGCTGTGCCTGGATGAAGGCGAGGTCGCGTTCGCGCGCGAGCGGCTGTGGCACCGCCTTCATGATCAGCTGCCGCGCCGCATCGGTGAGCACGCCGTTCTCGATCCGCCCACCCGCCGGCGCCTTGGTAGCGGGGGTGATTCCCGCCGCCTTGAGCGCGGCCGAATTGACCCACACCGCATGGCTGTCGATCCGCGTCAGCGCGACCGGGCGATCGCCGACCACCGCGTCAAGTTCGGCGGCGGTGGGGAAGCGGCCCAATCCCCATTTCTCCTGATCCCAGCCACCGCCCAGAATCCATGTCCGCTCGGGATTGGCCTGCGCATAAGCCGCGATCTTCGCCTGCGCCTCGGCGAGCGAATGCGTGTCCGACAAATCGAGTTCGAGCGAGCGGAAGCCCAGGTCCATGATGTGCCCGTGCGCGTCGACGAAGCCGGGCAGCATCACACGCCCATGCATGTCGGTGCGCCAGTCGAGCTTTTCGGGGCGCTTGTCCTTGCGGCCGAGCAGCTTGGTGATCCGCCCCTCGGGCGTCATCAGCAGCCCGGTGAAGTGGACGACCTTGCCGTCTTCGTCGAGCGTGATGCCGTTGACATTGTCGATCAGCGCGTCGGCCTGCGCCGGGACGGCCATGAGCAGCGCGGCGAGCGCGGCGATCGATCGCGAGAACAGGGATTTCACTCGGGCACTCTCCGTCGCGGCCGGCCGCCGCGCGACCTCATGGGAACGAGGCGCCCCGCATAAGGGGTGTTCCGCCCGGGCGCCAGATGGTCTAGGGCGGATCGACATTCAGTTCTGGCGGCCTGCAAATGGCGGCTTCCCGAGCTTCCGGTGCTCACGGGCCTGGTGTCCGCTGCGCTCCGGGTCTCGGAAAACCACCTTTTCGACTCGCCATCTTCTGAATGTCGATCCGCCCTGAGCGCCACGCAGCCTCCGTTCGTGCCGAGCTTGTCGAAGCACCGCCTCGTTTCGCGGCGGATCGGAGGGAAACACCGCCCGTCGACAAGCGCTGGGCGAACGGAAGAACCAGATGGCAACGCACGCAACCGCATCCGCTCCCGCCCTCCCCGTCTCGATCGAGGATGTCCGCGCGGCGCACATGCGAATTGCCGATGCCCTGGTGCGAACGCCGACGCTGGTCAGCAAGACGCTGTCGGACATGACCGGCGCCAGGATCTATCTCAAGTTCGAGAACCTGCAGTTCACCGCCGCCTACAAGGAGCGCGGCGCGCTTAACACGCTGCTCCAGCTCGACGAGGCGGCGCGCGCCAAGGGCGTGATCGCCGCCTCCGCGGGCAATCACGCGCAGGGGCTCGCCTATCACGCCACCCGGCTCGGCATTCCCTCGACCATCGTCATGCCGAAGAACACGCCGACGGTGAAGGTGACGCAGACCGAAGGCCACGGCGCGACCGTGATCCTCGAAGGCGACACGTTCGACGCGGCCTATGCGCACGCCCGCGAGCTCGAGGCCGAGCGCGGCTACACCTTCGTCCATCCGTTCGACGATCCGCGCATCATCGCCGGCCAGGGCACCGTCGCGCTCGAAATGCTCGCGGACGCGCCCGACATCGACACGTTCGTCACGCCGATCGGCGGCGGCGGGCTGATCTCGGGCATGGCGACGGTGGCGCGCGCCTCGGGCCGCGACATCGAGGTGATCGGCGTCGAGGCCGAGCTCTACCCGTCGATGTACAACCGCATCAACGGCACCGACATGACGTGCGCGGGCGACACGCTGGCCGAGGGCATCGCGGTCAAGGAGCCGGGAAAGATCACCGGGCAGATGGTCGAGGCGCTGGTCGACGATATCGTCCTCGTCAGCGAACGCAGCCTGGAAGAAGCGGTCAGCCTGCTGCTCCAGATCGAGAAGACCGTGGTCGAGGGCGCAGGCGCGGCGGGACTGGCGGCGCTGCTCGCCTACCCCGAGCGCTTCAAGGGCAAGACGTGCGGCGTCATCCTGTGCGGCGGCAATATCGACACGCGCCTGCTCGCCAACGTGCTGCTGCGCGATCTCGCGCGCTCGGGGCGGCTGGCGCGGCTGCGCATCCGCCTGCAGGACCAACCGGGCGCACTCTACAACGTCGCGCGCATCTTCGATCAGCAGCGCGCCAACATCATCGAAGTCTATCACCAGCGCGTCTTCACCACGCTCCCCGCCAAGGGGCTGATCACCGACATCGAGTGCGAAACGCGCGACCGTGCCCATCTCGACCGGCTGATCGAGGCGCTGCGCACCGCGAGCTACGAAGTGAGCCAGGTCGAGCTGGCGTGATTTTCGTATAGCGCGGCACCGGCCCGCTCCCCCACCCGACCTCCCAACAGGGTATTCTATGGGAGGTCGGGTGGGGGAGAGGGCCGGTGCCGCTATCGAATTCGACAAATACGTGACGAACGGAATCGTGCCTGCGGCGAAGCGAGTCGCGGGACTCTTTTCGCCGACTCCCGCGCGGGCGTAGGATACATCCTGCGGGGTTAGTCATTGTATCCGCATGCTGCGAAGTCCTCTTCGACAGCGGTTCGCGCGCGGCCCTGGAGACGCCATGGGTGTTTCGGGTCGCAACCCTTCGGGGTCGCGCGCGAGCTCCGCACCGGATCGCGCTGCTCGCTGTTTGACGGCAGAGCGCGCTGTGTCCCCGCCGCTTGCGCTGCCAAATGTCGCGTTAACCCTCTTTCATGGTAAAGCAGCTTTTCATCACGATTCATCCGATTCATACTGGCCCCGACGTCAACGCCTTCGTCGAGGACCAGAGGACCGCACGGTGACCGCTCCATTCCGATTTCCGCGGTTTTTCGTGACCAGCCCGTCGCCCTGCCCGTATCTGCCGGGCCGGCAGGAGCGGAAGGTGTTCACCGAACTGTCGGGGCCCCACGCCGCCGAGTTGAACGATGCGCTCGGCCGGATCGGATTCCGGCGCAGCCAGGCGGTCGCCTATCGCCCAAGCTGCGCGGGCTGCACCGCGTGCCAGTCGGTGCGCGTCGTCGCCGACGGCTTCCATCCCAACGCCACCCAGCGCAAGCTGCTGCGCCGTAACGCCGATCTCGACGTGCGCGCTTGCCGCCCATGGGCGACCGACGAGCAATTCGATCTGCTGCGCCGCTATCTCGCGGTGCGCCATCCCGGCGGCGGCATGGCGAACATGGACGAGGGCGATTATGCCGACATGGTCGAGCAGAGCCCCGTCACCTCGTTCGTGATCGAATATCGCGAGCCCGCGCCCGAAGGCAAGCAGGGTCGGCTCGTCGGCGCCTGCCTCACCGATCGGCAGGCGGACGGACTGTCGATGATCTACAGCTTCTTCGATCCCGACCATGCCGACCGCCCCGGGCTCGGCAATTTCATCATCATGGACCACATCCTGCGCGCCCGCGCGGTGGGCCTCGCCTATATCTATCTCGGCTATTGGGTGAAGGGATCGCGCAGCATGGCATACAAGACGCGCTATCGCCCGATCGAGGTGCTCGGCCCCCATGGCTGGCGACTGCTGCCCGAGGACGACGAGATACCGGCCGGGACGCCGCAGCCAAAGCGCCACGACGCGCTCGCCTGAGAGTCGGTTTCGAAACTCGCCGTTCCGGGGATTTTCGGGTTCCGGCACCAGCCCGCTCCCCCACCCGGCCACCCATAGGATACTGGCGTTGGGTGGCCGGGAGGGGGAGCGGGCCGGTGCCGCACTTCGAAACAGACTCTGAGAGCTACTCCACCAAGCCCGCCAGCATCCCCGGCGTCAGCACCTGCGGCAGCACCTTCGGTTCGGCGGCACCGGGCGCGTAATAGAGATAGAGCGGCACGCCGGCGCGGTTATGCGCCTCGATGAAGCGGCCGAGTACGGGATCGCCGTCGGTCCAGTCGCCGACCAGCATTGCGACATGGTGCCGCTCGAAGGCGTCGCGCACCGTATCGGTCTCGATCGCGACCTTCTCGTTGACCTTGCACGTCAGGCACCAATCGGCGGTGAAATAGGCGAAGACCGGGCGCCCCGCCTTGCGCAGATCGGCAAGCTTCGCCTCGCTGAACGGTTCGGCACCCGCGACCGGTGCGGCAGCCGCGTGCGGCAGCCGCGTCACCGCCGCCGCGCCTGCCGCGCCGACCCCGACCAGCGCCAGCGCAGCGATCGCGCCGCCGGCGAACCCCCGCGCCTGGCGTCGCCCGGCAAGCCACAACAAGGCGCCGAGCACCAACGCCGCGATGATTCCCAGCGCGATCCCCGCTTTACCCACCTGACGCGACAGCACCCAGAGCAACGCAAGCGCGGTCAGGAACATCGGCACGCTCAGTATGCGCTCGAAGGTCCGCATCCACGCACCCGGCCTCGGCAGCATCCGCCGCAGCGCCGGCACGAAGCCGAGCAGCAGGAAGGGCAAGGCGAGCCCCAGCCCCAGCCCGCCGAACACCGCGAGCGCGGCCGGCACCGGCAACACCAGTGCCGCACCCAGCGCCGCGCCCATGAAGGGGCCGGTACACGGCGTCGCCACGAACGCGGCGAGCACGCCCGTCAGGAACGCGCCCCCGCTCCCCGCCGCGCGATTGACGATTTGCGGCGTGGGAATCTGGAACAGCCCGGCAAGATTGAATGCGACCGCGAGCGCGAGGACGAACAGCAGCACGATCATCCGCGGGTCTTGCAGCTGGAACGCCCAGCCCACCGCCGATCCGCCTGCGCGCAAGGCGAGGATGATCCCGCCAAGCGCAAGGCAGGTCGCCACCACGCCGGCCGTGTAGGCGAGCCCCTCGCGCCGCGCGTGGCCTTCGTCGATCCCGGCGCGCGCAAGGCTCAATGCCTTGAGGCTCAGAATCGGAAACACGCACGGCATGACGTTGAGGATCAACCCGCCCAGCACCGCGCCGAGAAACGCCAGTAGCGCCGCCTGCCAGCCGGCTTCGACACGCGTCGCCGGCGCCACCACGCCCGGTGCCGCCGACACGATCAACCCGCGATCGGCGCCGATCCGCAACACGCCTTCGAGCGTGCCGCTATCCTTGCCCCTCGCCTCGGTCTCGATCACCACGCGGTCGCCGTCGCGCGTCACCGCCTGCGGTGCGGCATAGGCGGCCCGCCCGGTCGTGATCGGGAAGAAATAGGCATCCCCCAGCGGCGCGCCTGCCGGATAGGGCACCGAGATCCGCAGCCGGCCGCTCTCCAGCTGATAAACGGCGGGCGCGCCGATCGGCTTGGGAATCGCCTGCCGCCAGGCATCGAATTGCGCGCGCGTCGCGGGGGCGATCGCGCCGTCGCCGACGGTGAGATCGATCGCCAGATCGGCGGCCTCGGGTACGCAGATCTGATCGGTGCAGACCAGATAGCTCGTATGCAGCCGGACCGGCAGCTTCGTACCCGCTGCCAATCCCGCAGGCACGCGCAGCGTCACCAGCATCGCATAGGGCTTTTCGAACACATAGTTCATCAGCCCCGCGATCATCAGCGTCTGCGGCAGCGGATAGTCGGGCGCGCTCGCGGTCACGCCGTCGGGCAGCGTCCAGTCGAAGCTCGCGGGAAAACCGGCATCTCCCGGATTTTGCCAATAGCCATGCCAGCCCGACTGAGGCCGCGTGTCGATCGCGAGGGTCACCGCGCTTCCCGCGGCCGGCGTCACGCTTTCGGCGACGAGCCGCATCGCAAGGTGCGGCCCCGACGGATCGGGCGAGAGCTGCGCGCGCGCCGGCACGCTCGCCAGCACGAGCGCCGCCAATGTCATCAGCCAGAAATATGCCGCTCGCATGCCCTTGCCATTCATCGCCCGCTTTCCGATAGCGGGCCCGCGCCCGAAACCATAGGGGGAACCCGGTGAAGAAATCGCTCGTCTCGCTCGCCGCGCTCGCGCTCGGCACCGTCGCCACGCCCGGTCTAGCACAGGATGGGTCGCCCGCCGCGCCGACGCCCGCCGCATCGATCGCGACCGCGCCCAAATTGCTCGTCGTCATCTCGGTCGATCAGTTTTCAGCCGATCTCTTCGCCGAATATCGCAATCGCTTCACCGGCGGCTTCACGCGCCTGCTCGACGGCGCCGTCTTCCCCTCGGGCTATCAGAGCCACGCCTCGACCGTCACCTGCGTCGGCCATTCGACGATCCTCACCGGGATGCGGCCGATGCACACCGGCATCGTCGCCAACAGCTGGATCGAATATGCGTCGCCGCTCGAGGACAAGAAGATCTATTGTGTCGAGGATCAGAACGTCCCCGGCAGCACGAGCGACGATTATACCGTCAGCGCCGACAATCTGAAGGTGCCGACGCTGGGCGAGCGGATGAAGGCGGCCAACCCGGCGACGCGCGTGGTCTCGGTCGCGGGCAAGGATCGTTCGGCCGTGCTGATGGGCGGACACAAGGTCGACGAGATGTGGTGGTGGGACGGCAAGGGCTTCGTCACCTACGCCGGGCGCCCGACCCCGCCGGTGGTCGCGCGCGTCAACGCAGCCGTTGCGGCCGAGATCGCCGAGGCGCAGCCGCCGATGGAACTGCCCGATTATTGCCGGGCGAAGGATCGCGCGATCGACGTCGGCGGCGGCAAGAGCGTGGGCACCGGCCGCTTCGCGCGCGCGGCGGGGGATGTCGACGGTTTCTACAACTCGCCCGCCAAGGACGGCGCGACGCTGGCGCTTGCGGCCGGCCTCATCCAGTCGATGAAGCTGGGTCAGGGGCCGCAGACCGACATCATCGACATCGGCGCCTCGGTGACCGACCATATCGGCCACAAATACGGCACCGAAGGCACCGAGATGTGCCTCCAGCTCACCTCGCTCGACCGCGATCTGGGCGATTTCTTCAAACAGCTCGACGCGATGGGGACCGACTATGCCGTCGTCCTCACCGCCGATCACGGCGGCAACGACCTTCCCGAACGCGAGCGCCAGCAGGCCATGCCGATGGCCCAGCGCATCGACAAGAGCTTCAACCCCAAGGCGATCTCCGACGCCGTCGCGGCGAGGCTCGGCCTGTCGGGCAAGCTGCTCGCCTATAGCAGCGGCAATTTCTACGTGACGCCGGAAGTGCCGGCCGCGAAGCGGGCCGCGGTGATCGCCGAGACCAAGAAGGCGCTGCTGGCGATGCCGCAGGTCGCCGCCGCGTTCACCGCGGACGAGATCACGGCCTCGCCCGATCCCGCCGGTCCGCCCGACACCTGGCCGCTGATCATGCGCGCCAGGGCGAGCTACTACAAAGGCCGCTCGGGCGATCTCATTGTCGCGCTCAAGCCGCTGGTGACGCCGATCGGCGATCCGACGCACGGCTCGGTCGCGACCCACGGCAGCTTCTGGGACTACGACCGGCGCGTGCCGATCCTGTTCTGGCGCAAGGGCATGACCGGCTTCGAGCAGCCGCACGCGGTAGAGACGGTCGACATCGCGCCGACGCTCGCGGCGCTGGCGCATGTCGATCCGGGCGCGCCCAAAATGGACGGCCGCTGCCTCGATCTCGACCCGGGACCGGGGAGCACGTGTCGCTAACTCTTTCCCCTCCCTTGAAAGGGAGGGGCGTGTCCCATCTACCGCTCCTCGAACCGCCGCACGCCCGGCCCCAGCCGATTGTCGGCAACCGTGATCGCGTCGCCACTCAAATCCGCGACGAAGGCAGGGCTGCGCTCCACCCCCGGCGCCAGCCGCGCGTCGTTGTCGCGCACCGTCAGCCCGTCGGCGGAGAAATCGTGCGCCTCGGCGGCGACGACGATGAAGCCCGACCAATTCTCCTTGTCCTTGCCCTGGACGAAGGTGTTGCCCGCGATCGTGCCGGTCGCGCCGTTGGGCAGGTCGATCATGTAGTTGGTCTTGTGACCGCGGCTGTCGTCGAAGCTGTTGCCGGTGATCGTCACGCGGGGACTGCGCACCTTGACGTAATGCCCGCCCCGCCCGCGCTCGAACCGCGAATTGGTGATCGTCACCGAGCCGCGGTTCGACAGATAGATCGAATGCGCACAATCGGTCGCCGCGTCGCAGGTGCCGAGACCCGAAAAGGTCGAACGATCGATCACGATGCGCTGTCCGGTCGGCTCGCCGCCCAGAATGCCTTCCTGGCTGTCGAGGAACATCGAATTGCGCACCGTCAGGTCGCCCATCTCGGTGCGGATGCCCGCGCCGTTGCCGTCGCCCACCGCCATGTTGCGGAAAACCAGCCCGTCGACGGTCGCGCTTGCCCCGCGCAGCACGAACGCCGCCTTGCCTTCGCACGCGGTGCCGTCGAAGATCGCGGTGCCCGGTTGCACCGCCTTGAAGGTGATCCGCCCGCCCGCCTGAACGGTGCATTGGTGATAGATGCCCGGCGCGATCAGGATCGTCGCGGTGCCCATGCGGACGGACTGCACCGCGTCGTCGATGTCGCCGAAGGTCTGCCCGGTCTCGGCGATAGTGAAGGGGGCGCTATTCTGCGCAGCGGCAGGCGCGGCGAGCAGCAGCAGGGCGAAGGGCGCGAGGCGCATAGGCGGTTCCTTTCGCGCGCAGGCTTACGGTGCCCGCGCGCAGCAGGAAGGATGAATGAGGGTTAACGACGGCGAACGCGCGAAACGAACATTGACCGCTGGCGATCATGTCCCGGATTGGCACCCAATCCGTCACCCCGGACTTGTTCCGGGGTCCAACCCTCCGCAAAGGCTACGGTTTGAGGCTGGTTGGATGCCGGAACAAGTCCGGCATGACGGAGAAGATCAACTCAGATTCGGCCGTAGCCAGCGCTTGGCCTGTTCGATGCTGACCTCGCGCCGCGCCGCATAATCTTCGACCTGGTCCTCGCCGATCCGCGCCACGCCGAAATATTCGGCCTGGCCGTGCCCGATGTAGAAGCCCGAGACCGCCGCCGTCGGCACCATCGCGAAATGATCGGTGAGCTCGATCCCCGTCGCCGCCTCGGCGCCGAGCATGTCGAACAGCATCCTCTTCTCGCTGTGATCGGGGCAGGCGGGATAGCCCGGCGCGGGGCGGATGCCGCGATATTGCTCGCGGATCAGCGCCTCGTTGGTGAGCTGCTCGCCCTCGGCATAGCCCCACAAGGTGGTGCGGACATGCTCGTGCAGCGCTTCGGCCAGCGCCTCGGCGAAGCGATCCGCCAGCGCCTTCAACAGGATGCCCGAATAATCGTCATTGTCGGCGCGGAAACGATCGAGGTGCGGCTCGATGCCATGCCCCGCCGTCACCGCAAACCCGCCGATCCAATCGCCCGCGGGATCGATGAAATCGGCGAGGCACATATTGGGCCGTCCCTCGCGCTTGGCGATCTGCTGGCGCAGGAAAGGCATGCGAACGACGCCGTCCGCGGTCTCGATCAGCGCATCGTCGCCTTCGCGGCGGCACGGCCACAAAGCCGCAACCGCCTTCGCGGTCAGCCACTTCTCAGCGATGATCTGATCGAGCATCTTCTGCGCGTCGGCGAACAGGCTGCGCGCGCTCTCGCCCACCACCTTATCGTCGAGGATCGCGGGATAGACGCCGGCGAGCTCCCACGCGCGGAAGAACGGCGTCCAGTCGATATAATCGCGCAGGCGCGCCAGATCCCAATCGTCGAACACGTGGATGCCCGGCTGCTTCACCGGCGCCGCCTTGAGCGCCATGTCGGCGACGAAGCCGTTGGCGCGCGCTTGCGCGATCGGGACCAGCGGGTTCTGCCCCTTGCCCTCGCGCGCCTTACGCACCGCCTCATATTCCTCGGCGATCTTCGCGACATAGGGTGCAGCCTGCGTGTCGCTCACCAGCGTCGAGGCGACGCCGACCGCGCGGCTGGCGTCGAGCACATGCACCACCGGCCCGGTATAGGCCGGCGCGATCCGGAGCGCGGTGTGGACTTTCGATGTCGTCGCGCCGCCGATCAGCAGCGGCATCGTCATCTCCGCGCGCGTCATCTCCTCGGCGACCGTCACCATCTCGTCGAGCGACGGCGTGATGAGGCCGGAGAGCCCGATCATATCGGCATCATTCTCGTTCGCAGCCTTGAGGATGTCGGTCCACGGCACCATGACGCCCAGATCGACCACCTCGAAGCCGTTGCACTGGAGCACGACGCCGACGATGTTCTTGCCGATATCGTGGACGTCGCCCTTGACCGTCGCCATCACGATCTTGCCCTTGCCGCGCGCACCCGGCTCCTTCTCGGCCTCGATGAAGGGCAGCAGGTGCGCGACCGCCTTCTTCATCACGCGCGCCGATTTGACGACCTGCGGCAGGAACATCTTGCCCGATCCGAACAGGTCGCCGACGACGTTCATGCCGTCCATCAGCGGCCCCTCGATCACCTCGATCGGACGCCCCTTGCGATCGGCGACCGCGCGCCGCGCTTCCTCGGTATCCTCGACGATGTGCGCGTCGATGCCCTTGACCAGCGCATGCTCGAGCCGCTTCTCGACGCTCCAGCCGCGCCATTCCTGCGCCGCCTTCTCGGCTGCCGCATCGGTGCCGCGATATTTCTCCGCGAGCGCGACCAGCCGCTCGCCAGCCTCGGGATCGCGGTTGAGGATCACGTCCTCGCACGCCTGGCGCAGCTCGGGGTCGATATCGTCGTAGATGTCGAGTTGGCCGGCGTTGACGATCGCCATGTCGAGCCCGGCGGGGATGGCGTAATACAGGAACACCGAGTGCATCGCGCGGCGCACCGGCTCGTTGCCGCGGAAGCTGAAGCTCAGGTTCGATAACCCGCCCGAGAAATGGACGTGCGGGCAGCGCTGCCGGATTTCCTTCACCGCCTCGATGAAATCGACCGCATAATTGTTGTGCTCCTCGATGCCGGTCGCGACCGCGAAGACGTTGGCGTCGAAGATGATGTCCTCGGGCGGGAAACCGATGCCGGTGAGCAGCTTGTAGGCGCGCTCGCAGATCGCGACCTTGCGCTCCTTGGTGTCCGCTTGCCCGACCTCGTCGAACGCCATCACCACGACGGCTGCGCCATAAGCCATGCATTTGCGCGCTTCGGCCAGGAACTTGTCCTCGCCTTCCTTCATGCTGATCGAATTGACGATCGGCTTGCCCGAGACGCACTTGAGCCCCGCTTCGATCACGCTCCATTTCGAGCTGTCGATCATCACCGGCACGCGCGCGATGTCGGGCTCGGCGGCGATCAGCTTGAGGAAGGTCGTCATCGCCTCGACCGCGTCGAGCAGGCCCTCGTCCATGTTGACGTCGATCACCTGCGCGCCGTTCTCGACCTGGCTGCGCGCGACCTCGACGGCGGCGGCGTAGTCGCCCGCCATGATGAGCTTCTTGAAGCGCGCAGAACCCGTGACGTTGGTGCGCTCGCCGATATTGACGAAGGAGGAGGAGGCAGAGGTGGTGGTGGTCATCGTCTCTTCTTCTCCCCTCCCGCTTGCGGGAGGGGTCGGGGGAGGGCTTGTCGTTGCGCGGTCGGTGTGTGGGAGAGAACAGGCCCTCCCCTAACCCCTCCCGCAAGCGGGAGGGGGACTAAGCCGCCATCGTCATCGGCTCCAGTCCGGCCAGCCGCGTGCGCACCTCCGCCCGCGCGAGCGCGCGCGGCGGCAAGCCCTTCACCGCGTCCGCGATCGCCTTGATGTGCGCAGGCGTCGAGCCGCAGCACCCGCCGAGCACGTTGACCTGCCCCGCATCGGCCCAGCCTTTGACCAGCGCCGCGGTCTGATCGGGCGCCTCGTCATATTCGCCAAGCTCGTTGGGAAGCCCCGCGTTCGGATAGACCATGATCAGCGTGTCGGCGAGCTTGGCGAGCGTGCCGACGTGCGGGCGCAGCTGCTCGGCGCCGAACGAGCAGTTGAGCCCGATCGTCACCGGCCGCGCGTGGCGCACCGCGTGCCAGAACGCCTCGACCGTGTGGCCCGAAAGATTGCGCCCCGACAGATCGGTCAGCGTCATCGACAGCATGATCGGCACGTCGCGGCTCAATGCCTCGCCCGCCTCGATCGCGGCCATGATGCCCGCCTTGGCGTTCAAGGTATCGAACACCGTCTCGATCAGGATGAAATCCGCGCCGCCTTCGAGCAATGCGTCGGTCTGCTCGCGATAGACCTGTTTCAGGAAATCGAAGTCGATCTCGCGATAGCCCGGATCCTCGACGTCGGGGGAGAGCGACAGCGTCTTGTTGGTCGGCCCGATCGCGCCGGCGACGAAGCGCGGGCGGCCGTCCTTCGCGGCGAATTCGTCTGCGCACGCCCGCGCGATCCGCGCCGAGGCGATGTTGATCTCGGCAACCAGATGCTCGGCGCCGTAATCCGCCTGGCTGATGCGATTGGCGGAGAAGGTGTTGGTCGAGACGATATCCGATCCGGCCTCCAGATAGGCGCGCGTGATCGCTTCGGGCACCTCGGGCTTGGTCAGCGCGAGGATGTCGTTATTGCCCTTCTGATCCTTCGTAAGCCCCAGGTCGCCGGCATAATCGGCCTCGGCGAGCTTCCAGTTCTGGATTTCGGTGCCGAACGCCCCGTCGGTGATGAGGATGCGCCTGGCGGCTTCGGCATTGAGTTGGTCGCGTGCTGTCATGCTGAAATTCCGTTCGTGTCGAGCGAAGTCGAGACACCTTGCGTGTCGCTTGTCCCCGTTTCTCGACTTCGCTCGAAACGAACGGGGATTTTTGCGCTTCAGGCCGCTTCCGCCTTGGCCCCTTGCTTCGCCCTCAACCCCAGCAGGTGGCAGATCGCGAAGCTCAGCTCGGCGCGGTTGAGCGTGTAGAAATGGAAGCTGCGTACCCCGCCCGCGTAGAGCTTGCGGCACATCTCGGCCGCCACCGTCGCGGCGACGAGCTGGCGCGCGGCGGGATGATCGTCGAGCCCCTCGAACAATCGGTCCATCCAGGGCGGGATCGCCGCCCCGCACATGCCGGCGAACTTGCGCGTCTGCGCGACGTTGGACACCGGCAGGATGCCCGGCACCAGCTCGGCGGTGATCCCCGCCGCCGCCGCCTTGTCGCGGAAGCGGAAGAACGCCTCGGGCGCGAAGAAGAACTGCGTGATCGCGCGCGTCGCGCCGGCATCGATCTTGCGCTTGAGATTGTCGATATCGGCCTGGTCGTCGGCTGAATCGGGATGACATTCGGGATAAGCCGCGACCGAAATCTCGAACGGGTGCAGCTTCTTCAATCCCTCGACCAGCGCCGCCGCATTCTCGTATCCGCCCGGATGCGGCTCGAAGCGTGCGCCCTCGCGCGGCGGATCGCCGCGAAGCGCGACGATATGCCGCACGCCCGCGGCCCAATACTCCTCCGCGACCGCGTCGATCTCCTCGCGCGTGGCCTCCACGCACGTCAGGTGCGCGGCCGCCGCCAGCGGCGTCTCGCGCTGGATGCGCGCGACCGTGGCGTGCGTGCGCTCGCGCGTCGAGCCGCCCGCGCCATAGGTCACCGACACGAAACGCGGCCCCAGGGGGCTGAGCGTCTGGATCGATTCCCAGAGCGTCGCTTCCATCTTCTCGGTCTTGGGCGGGAAGAATTCGAACGATACCTGCGCGTCGCCGGCGAGGTCTGCGTAGAGCGGCGCGTCGAGCGCGCGGCGCGCCTCTTCGAGTTCGGACAGGGTGAGAGTCATGCCGCCTTCGCCTTCTCGATTCCCGCATCACCCTTGCGCGCGAGCCACAATTTCACGGTCAGTTCGCCCCCTTCCAGCGTCTCGGTCCGCATCGGTAACAGCCCCGCCGCCTCGAACCAGCCGAGCATCTGCTCGTCCGAAAAGCCCAGGCGCGCGTGCGCATCGCGCGTGCGCAATTCCTCCAGGTCGTGCGGCGCGAAATCGGCGATGAGCAGCCGCCCGCCCGGCATCAGCACGCGCGCCGCCTCGCGGATCGCCGCGCCCGGCTGCTGCGCGAAATGGAGCACATGATGCACGATGGCGGCGTCCGCAGCGGCATCGCCCAGCGGCAGCGCATAGAGATCGGCCTGGCGCAGCTCGGCGTGATTCAAGCCCTGCTCGGCGAGCTTGACGCGCGCCAGCCGCAGCATTTCCGAGCTGCGGTCGATCCCCAGCGCCTGCTCGGCCTGCCCGGCGAACAATTCGAGCATCCGCCCGGTGCCGGTGCCGATGTCGATCAGGCTGGCGATCGGCGCGTCGCCCAGCACCGCCTTCATCGCGTCTTCGACCTGGCTCTCGGCGACATGGAGCGAGCGGATCGCGTCCCATTCGCCGGCATGCGCCGCAAACCACGATTGCGCCGCCGCCGCGCGATCGGCGCGCACCGCGGCCAGCCGCGCCGCATCGGCCACCGCCCAATGATCGGGCTCGACCGTTTCCCATGCCGCCAGCGCGTTCGCGATCGGCTCGACAAGCTCGGGCCTGCCGGGTGCCACGAACACCCAGCTGCCTTCCTTGCGCCGCTCGGCGAGCCCCGCGTCGCACAGGATCTTCACGTGCCGGCTGACGCGCGGCTGGCTCTGCCCCAGCACCTGCGCAAGCTCGCCCACCGACAACTCCATCGAGCGCAGCAGCGCGAGAATGCGCAGCCGCGTCGAATCGGCCAGGGCCCGGAAGATATCGAGTGCGATCGGCATTGCAGGTATAGATATAAAGATATCTTTATATCAGGTCAACGAGCGACATGACCGACGGGCATTGCGCCGATCGTTACGCATCGGTAGTTTCCGCGCGCTGCTCGATCAGGGCTGCATATCAAGATTTATCATGAAGAGGGTTTTTCGCATGAAGAAGTCGATCATCGCGGCCGCGGCCGTGCTTGCCGCCGCCGGGGTCGCCGCGTGCAGCCAGAACGCCCAGAACGAAACCGCCGAGGCGTCCAACGCCATCGCCGCCGACGCCGATGCGACGCTCAACGCAGGCGTCAGCGACGTCGACGCCGCGACCGACAACGCGCTCGGCGCCGCCGAATCGACGATGGACGATGCCGGCGCTGCCGTTGCGAACGGTGCCGATGCCGCCGCCGACGCGACCGGCAACGCGCTCAGCGCCGCCGGCAACGCGATCGCCGACTGATCGCCAGCGGATCGTTTCGGGAAGGGCCGCGTTCCTCACGGGAATGCGGCCCTTTCGCATGTTTGGGGGATTTGAATGCGCGCTCTGCTGCTCCTGCCCTTGTGCCTCGTCGCGTGCGGGCCGTCGCCCGATGATCCGGGGCTCGGCGGCGTTACGCCCGATCAGGCGCGCGAGCTGAACGAGGCCGCCGCGATGCTCGACGCCAACAGCGTGTCGGCCGATGCGGTCGCCGCCAATCAGGAACAGGACGCCAATCGATGACCAGCCTCCGCCGCCTCGGCGCCACCGATCTCGAAACCCCGCCGCTGATGCTCGGCGGCAACGTCTTCGGCTGGACCGCGGACGAGGAGACGAGCTTCGCGATCCTCGACCGCTTCGTCGAGCGTGGCGGCCGGATGATCGACACCGCCGACGTCTATTCGGCCTGGGTCGAAGGCCATCAGGGCGGTGAATCCGAGCGCGTGATCGGCGCATGGCTGCGCCGCTCGGGCAAGCGCGAGCAGGTGCTGATCGCGACCAAGGTCGGCATGCTGCCCGGCGAGGGCGGCGACAAGCTCGCACCCGCGCGCATCGCGGCCGCGTGTGAGGCCTCGCTGAAACGCCTCGGCACCGACCGGATCGACGTCTATTTCGCGCATCAGGACGACGAAGACGTCCCGCAGGAGGCCGTTCTCGAGGCGTTCGGCAAGCTGATCGACGCGGGCAAGGTGCGCGTGCTCGGTGCCTCCAACTTCCACGCGATGCGGCTCAAGTCGGCGCTCGACCTCGCCCACGAGCGCGGCCTGCCGCATTATCACGTGCTCCAGCCCGAATATAATCTCGTCAGCCGCAAGAAATTCGAGGGCGAGCTCCAGGATCTGTGCGTCGAGCGCAATATCGCGGTGACGCCCTATTACGGCCTCGCCTCGGGCTTTCTCACGGGCAAGTACCGGTCGAAGAGTGATCTGGGCAAATCGGTGCGTGGCAACCGGCTGGGCGACCTGCTCGACACGAAGCAAGGCGTGCTCGACGCGATGGACGCCGTCGCAGCCGAAACCGGTGCCAGCCTCGCGCAGATCGCGCTTGCCTGGCTCGCCGCGCAGCCCGGCGTCACCGCCCCGATCGCCAGCGCGACCAGCGTCGCACAGCTCGACGAGCTGATGGGCTCGATCGATCTCGCGCTCACCGACGGCCAGCTCGCGCGCCTCACCGACGCCGGCGCCTAGGCTTCCTGAGCCTCAGCGCGGATCGAACCACCATTCCTGCTTCCAGCCCGCGAGGCTGGTAACCGCCCGGCCATCCGCGGCGCGCGCTGGGGTGTAACGAAAGCGCGCACGAGCAAGCCGACAAGTCGTTTCGTCGAGCACGGTGGTCCCGCTCGATCGGGCGATCGCGCAGCCAGTGACGCGGCCGTCGGCGCCGACCGAGAGCGTGACGATTACGACGCCCGTCAGCCCCGCCTTGCGCGCTTCCCTGGGATAATCCGCGCGCCCGATCGTGCCCGATACGTGCCGCGCGGAAACGGCGAGCCCCGCGCCCGTGCCGTCGCCGCTGCCGCCGGCGCCCAGCCCGGGCCCGACGCCGCCCGCGCCCGTTCCCGGCCCGTTGTCGGCGGCGCCCGCCATGGGATCGCGACCCGCAGCGGCGATCGGCGCGGCAATGACGGGAAGATCGACGCGCACGATCGGCGGCGGCGCCTCGATCGCCATCGGGCGCGCGGTGCGATGCGCGGGCGCTGCAGCACCGTTCGGCGTCGCGGAGGGCTGCTCGGGCACCGGCGGCGGCACCGGTGCGGGCGCGAGGTCGAAGGTCGCCAACGCCGCCTCGGGCAGCACGCGCTCGCGCACCGCCAGCCCGATCCACAAGGCCGCGACCAGCAGCGCCGTCGCCGCCAGCGCCCCGCCGGCACCCGCCAGCCGAGCGCCGGGCGTCTGCACATAGCCCGAGTCGATCATGCCGGCGCGTCCATCGGCGCCGAGGATGGCTCCGCCGCGGTTGATCGGCGCTGAATGGAGGGAACCTTGACGGGTGTCGCGGCATTGGCATCGACGATGACCATCCAATTGCCCCTCTCGCTTGCTGCCGTCGTCCTGCTCGCCGGCTGCAACCCCCAACCTGGTGCGGACAATGCGTCCGCCGACGCCGAGACGACGATACCGGCCAACGCCGCCGTCGCGAACGCGGCGGCCCCGGCCGATGATGCGGCCGCCAATGCGATCCACCTTACCGAAAAGACCGACGCGATCGACTTCGACTACAAGATCCCGTCCCGTGCGGCGGCGGCCCCGGCGCTGCGCGACCATCTGCTCGCCGATGCCGAGACCGGCAAGAAAGCCACGATCCGCGATCAGGCGCAATATGCGAAGGAACTGCCGCCCGATGCGCCCGCGCGGCCCTACGGCCTCGAAAAGAGCTGGTCGGTCGTGGGCGAGACCGGGCAGCTGCTCTCGCTGGTCGCCGCGGGCTATGTCTATACCGGCGGCGCGCATGGCAGCGACTCGTTCGAAACATTGGTGTGGGACAAGACGGCGAACCGCGCGGTCCCGTTCGACGCCCTTTTCACCGACAAGACCAAAGCGCTGGCGACGATCCGCAAACCCTTTTGCGACACGCTGAACAAGGAGCGCGCCAAGCGCCGCGGCGGAGAGCTCGGCACGGCCGACGACTGGTCGACCCGATGCCCCGAGTTCAAGGATCACATCACGCTGGCCTTCGCCAAGCCGGTGAACGGCACCTTCAGCCGGATCGGGGTCTACATCCCCGCCGACATCGCGGGCGCGCATGCCGAGGGCAGCTACACCTACGACCTCGCCATCCCGAAGGAGATGATCTCGCTGATCGCGCCCGAATGGCGCGCGTCCTTCCCGGGCGGCTGATTCAACGCGCGGGCGCGGCGAGCGGTGCGCCCGACGCCGCGGGCTCGGGAAAGACGGGCCAGCCCTCGGCCGTCCAGCCGATCTTCTGGATGCGTGGCGAACGCTTGCCGGTGCATTTCATGTCCGGCCCCGGATTGGCGTGATAGACGATCCACGTCTCGCGCCCGTCGGGCGAGGTGAAGAAGCCGTTATGCCCCGGCGCGTAGACGCTGTTGGCAGGCGATTTCTTCATCACCGGCCCCTCGACCTGCTGCCATGCCGCGGCGTCGAGCGGATCGCTGCCGGGCGCCGCGTGCAGCATCCCGATCGCATAATCGTCCGACCAGCAGGCGCTGCCTGAGAAGGTCAGGAACAGATCGCCCTCGGGGCCGGGCAGGAACTCCGGTCCTTCCAGAATCTGCCGCCCGCCCTGGCGCTGCCACGCGCGGGTCGGCCGCGCGATGATCGTCTCCGGGCCTTCGAGCGTCCACGGATTGGCCATGCGCACGATCGCCAGATCGCTGTCGGGGCCGACATAAGGCGAATAGACGAAATAGCGCGCGCCTCGATAGACGAAGGTCGTGCCGTCGATCCCGCTGTGCTGCGTCTCGAGCTGCCCGCGATCGATCCAGTCGCCCGTGGTCGGATCGTCGCTCGCATTCTCCAGCACGAAGATGCCGCGATGCGCATCGTCGCCGCGCCGGCTCGCGGCGGCGGTATAATAGATGTACCATTTGCCATGGATCCGATGCAGCTCGGGCGCCCAGATCGACTGCGCGTTCGGCCCCTCGGCGGGCGGCGTCCACACCGTCACTTCGGGCGCGTCGGCGAGGCGCGCGAGGTCGCGCGTCTTGCGGATCGTCAGCCGATCGCCACGCGTCGCCATGAAATAATAGATGCCGCCGGCTTGCGCGATCCACGGATCGGGCCCGCCCGGCAGCAGCGGATTGGTAAAGGTCGCGGCGGGCGCGCCCGTGCCGTCGATGGGTGCCGCAGCCCCTGGTACGCAGGCCGCCAGCACCGTCGCGCCAAGCAGCGCCAGCCCGATTGTCTTCACCTGTCACCTCGCCCGATACGATTTTCTTATCTCTATAATCGTATCATATGGCGCGGCGTCAATCGGCGAACAGCAGCACCGGGGTTTCGAGCAGCTTCTTGAGCGCCGCGACGAAGCTCGCCGCGTCCCAGCCGTCGACGACGCGATGATCGCAGCTGATCGAGAGATTCATGCATTTGGCGCGGACGATGTCGTCGCCCTGGAACACCGGCCGTTCGACGATCTTGTTGGGCCCGATGATCGCGACCTCGGGCCGGTTGATCACCGGCGTCGTCGCGATGCCGCCCAGCGGCCCGAGCGACGTGACGGTGAGCGTCGATCCCGACAGCTCCTCGCTCTTCGCCTTGCCCGACCGCGCCGCCTCGGCGAGCCGCGTAATCTCGGCCGCGAGCTGCCAGACGTTGCGATCCTGCGCGTCGCGGATCACGGGCACCATCAGCCCGGCATCGGTCTGCGTCGCCATGCCGAGATGCACCTGCCCGTGCCGCGTCACCACGCCCGCTTCGTCGTCGTAGCGGGCGTTGATCATGGGAAACGCGGGGATCGTGCGGCAGATCGCGGCGATCAGGAAGGGCAGCATGGTGAGCTTGGGCCGATTGCCGCGGTTGGCGTTGAGGTCGGCGCGCATCGCCTCGAGCGCGGTGACATCGATCTCGTCGACATAGGTGAAATGCGGGATCGCGCGCTTGGACGCCGCCATGTTCTCCGCGATGCGCCGCCGCATCCCGATGACCTTGACCGGCTCGTCCGCCCGCGCGCGGCCGGCGTGCGGCGGATGATAGCCCTCGCCCGCGCCGTAGCGCAGGAACGCGTCGAGATCGGCGTGCCGGATGCGGTCGCCGTCGGCGGGCCTAACCTGCGCCAGATCGATCCCGAGATCGCGCGCGCGAGCGCGGACGGCGGGGGAGGCGAGAACGCGCGTTTCTCCCCTCTCGCTTGCGGGAGGGGTCGGGGGAGGGCTTGTTTCTTCCCGGGTAGGCGCCTCGACAGGCCCTCCCCTAGCCCCTCCCGCAAGCGAGAGGGGAACTTCTGGCACAGACTTCGCTTCCGACGTTACTTCGAGCTTGACCGGGGCCTCCGCTTTCACCGCTTCCTCGGGCGCGGGTTCCGCCGTGCCCTCCCCCTCGGTCTCGATCACCACCAAGGCCGCGCCGATCGACACCTGGTCGCCGACCTCGCCCGCGAGATCGACCACCGTGCCCGCGACGGGGCTTTCCATCTCGACGGTCGCCTTGTCGGTCATCATGTCGGCGATCTGCTGGTCCTCCTCGACGCGGTCGCCTACTTGCACGTGCCACGCGACGATTTCCGCCTCGGAAATGCCTTCGCCGATGTCCGGCAGCTTGAACGTGAACCGCGCCATCAGAAAACTCCGTTCGTGTCGAGCGAAGTCGAGACACGCTGAGACAGGGATTTGCTTCCGTTTCTCGACTTCGCTCGAAACGAACGGAAGGGGACAGGCGCCGGCATCAGGCGTCCTTCATGATCTTCTTGAGCGCCTCGCCGATGCGGACGGGGCCCGGGAAATAGGCCCATTCGAGGCTGTGCGGATACGGCGTGTCGAACCCGGTGACGCGCTCGATCGGCGCTTCGAGGTGGTAGAAGCAGCGCTCCTGCACCAGCGCGGAGAGCTCGGCGCCGAAACCCGACGTGCGCGTCGCCTCGTGGACGATCATGCAGCGGCCGGTCTTGGCGACCGACTGTTCGATCGTATCGATGTCGAGCGGGACGAGCGTACGCAGGTCGATGATCTCGGCATCGACGCCGACTTCCTCGACCACCCCGCGGCACACATGCACCATCGTGCCGTAGGCGAGGATCGTCAGCGCCTCGCCCGCGCGGACCACGTTCGCCTTGCCGAGCGGGATGCGATAATAGCCCGCCGGCACCTCGCCCCCCGGATGCCCCGACCAGTTCTTCGCGGGCCGATCCCAATGGCCGTCGAACGGGCCGTTGTAGATGCGTTTGGGTTCGAAGAAGATGACGGGATCATTGTCCTCGATCGCCGCGATCAGCAGGCCCTTGGCGTCGTAGGGGGTGGACGGGATCACGGTCTTCAGCCCCGAAACGTGCGTGAAGATGCCCTCCGGGCTCTGGCTGTGCGTCTGCCCGCCGAAGATGCCGCCGCCGAAGGGCGAGCGCACCGTGAGCGGCGCCGTGAACTCGCCCGCCGAACGATAGCGCAGCCGCGCCGCCTCGCTTACCAACTGGTCGAGCGCGGGGTAGATGTAGTCCGCGAACTGGATTTCGGGCACGGGACGCAGGCCATAGGCGCCCATCCCCACCGCGACGCCGATGATGCCGCATTCGGTGATCGGCGTATCGAACACGCGCCGCTTGCCGTATTTCGCCTGCAGCCCCGCGGTCGCGCGGAAGACGCCGCCGAAATAGCCGACATCCTCGCCCATCACGACCACGTCCGCGTCGCGCGCCATCATCACGTCCATCGCGGAATTGATCGCCTGGATCATGTTCATCCGCACGGCCTCGCCCTCATGCTGGGGCGTGGGCGCGATGCGTTCCTCAACAAGGTCGGTCAAAACGCCCTCTCCACAATACCATCGTCGTCATGCCGGACTTGTTCCGGCATCCACCGGTCGGCTGGAGCCGCGATCGTCATGTTCGCGGCACGGCAGACCCCGGAACAAGTCCGGGGTGACGGCTGGAGTCGCATGCTCGTCACTTGCGCGCCCATGGCCGGCCGCTCGCTTCTTCCTCGTCCAGCATCTGTTGCTGCTGCTCCTTGAGGTGCCAGGGCATGTCCTCGTAGACCCCCTCGAACAAGGTATCGAGCGGCTGATGGAGGCCGTGGCCGAGGATGCCGTTCTTCTCGGCTTCCTTCTGCGTGGCGCGGACCTGCTCGGCGAGCTCCAGATCCATCGCGGCGTGCCGCTCCTCGTCCCATTCGCCGAGCGCGATCAGATGATCCTTGAGTCGCGCGATCGGATCGCCCAGCGGCCATGCGGTCGGCTCGCCCGCCGAGCGATATTGCGTCGGATCGTCCGAGGTCGAATGGCCTTCGGTGCGATAGGTGAAATGCTCGATCAACGTCGGGCCCTGGTTGGTGCGCGCGCGCTCGGCCGCCCAGGCGGTCGCCGCATAGACCGCGAGCGCATCGTTGCCGTCGACGCGCAGGCCCGCGATGCCGTAGCCGATCGCGCGCGCCGCGAAGGTGGTCGCCTCGGCGCCGGCAAAGCCCGAAAAGCTCGAAATCGCCCATTGGTTGTTGACGACGTTGAGGATCACCGGCGCGCGGTAGACGCTCGCGAAGGTGCAGGCGGAATGGAAATCGCCCTCGGCCGTGCTGCCCTCGCCGGTCCAGGTCGCCGCGATCCGCGTGTCGCCCTTCGCCGCCGACGCCATCGCCCAGCCCACCGCCTGCGGATATTGCGTCGCGAGGTTGCCCGAGATCGAGAAGAAGCTGCCCTCCTTCGTCGAATACATGATCGGCAATTGCTTGCCTTCGAGCCGGTCGCCCTTGTTCGAATAGACCTGGTTCATCATGTCGACCAAGTCCCAGTCGCGGGCGATGAGCAGGCCCTGCTGGCGATAGCTGGGGAAGCACATGTCGTCGCGGTCGAGCGCGAAGGCGGCGGCGACCGCCACCGCTTCCTCGCCGGTCGATTTCATGTAGAAGCTGGTCTTGCCCTGCCGTTGCGCGCGGAACATGCGCTCGTCATAGGCGCGCGTCAGCGCCATCGCGCGCAGCATCCGGCGCAGCGTATCGGGCGAAAGCTTCGGATCCCATGGGCCGACCGCTCGCCCGTTCTCGTCGAGCACGCGGACGAGGCCGTAGGCGAGTTCGGGAAACCGGGCCGCCTCCTCGGCGACGTCGGGCCGCCGCGCCGATCCCGCGGGCGGCACCTCGACATCGGCGAAATCCACCGTGTCGCCCGGCCGGAACCTGGGTTCGGGCACGTGCAGCGACAAAGGCTTCAGATTGGCGCGCGGATCGCTTGCCATGCTCTCTCCGAAAAACGTTCACGCATCGGCGAGCCCCGCCATCGCGTGGAATCGCCTTTCGACGCCTTGTTATAAAATTTCAACGGCCGTGGCGAGTCTCCGGCGGAAAAATATGTCAGTCTAGCTGGCCTAACCACCGCCCATGGCGCGAGCGGCGGCGGCCGAAGCCTCAGATCGCCTCGACCGTCTGCTCGATCGCGCCGAAGATCGAATGGCGATGGTCGTCCTCGGCCCAGATGCGCACGGTGTCGCCCGCCTTGAGGAACGGCGTGCTGGGCTTGCCGTCGCGAATCGTCTCGACGGTGCGGACCTCGGCGAGGCACGAATAGCCCACGCCGCCGTCGGCGATCGGCTTGCCCGGCCCGCCGTCCGCGTCGCGATTGGAGACGGTGCCCGATCCGATGATCGTGCCCGCGCCGAGCGCTCGCGTCCTGGCCGCATGCGCGACGAGCGTGCCGAAATCGAACGTCATGTCCTCGCCGGCCTCGGCGCGGCCGAAGGGGGCGCCGTTCAAGTCGACCATCAGCTTGCGGTGAAGCTTGCCGTCCTTCCACCAATCGCCGAGCGTATCGGGCGTCACGAACACCGGAGAAAAGGCGCTCGCCGGCTTGGACTGGAAGAAGCCGAAGCCCTTGGCGAGCTCGCCGGGAATGAGGCCGCGCAGGGACACGTCGTTGGTCAGGCCGACCAGCACGATGGCGTCGAGCGCCTGTTCGCGCGTCGCGCCCAGCGGCACGTCGCCGGTGACGACCACCACCTCGGCCTCGAGGTCGCAGCCCCAGCTTTCGTCCTTCAAGGGAATCGCGTCGCGCGGGCCCAGGAAGCCGTCCGACCCGCCCTGGTACATCAGCGGATCGTGCCAGAAGCTCTCGGGCATTTCCGCGCCCCGCGCCTGCCGCACCAGCGCGACATGGTTCACATAGGCCGAGCCGTCCGCCCATTGATACGCGCGCGGCAGCGGTGCCGCCGCCTCGTGCTCGTGGAACCGCTCGCGCGGGATCGCCTCATGCTCCAGATCGGTTGCGAGGTTCCTGAGGTCGGGCGCGACCCGCGCCCAATCGTCGAGCGCCGCCTGCAGCGTCGGCGCGATATGCCCCGCATCGGCATACCAGGCGAGATCGTTCGAGACGACGACGAGCCGGCCGTCGCGCCCCCGCTTCGGATCGGCGTGCTTCAAGCTGGCGAGTTTCATGCGTTCTCCTTTGCGTCCTTCTCCTACCCGTTCGCTTCGAGCGAAGTCGAGAAGCCTTTCCAATCCGTTTCTCGACTGCGCTCGAAACGAACGGACGAGGATTGACGGCGCTCCGAACGAGCCGCACCTTGCCCGAAAGGTTGCAGGAGAGGACTGATATGGCCCCCGACGACGTTCCCGGCCGCTCTGTCTATACGGCCGACCACGACGCTTTCCGACGCACCGTCCGCGCGTTCCTGCAAAAAGAAGGCGTCCCCAACGTCGCCCAATGGGAAGCCGACCGCCTCGTCCCCAAGGATTTCTGGCGCAAGGCCGGCGAAATCGGCATGCTCTGCCCCACGGTGCCCGAAGCCTATGGCGGGCTCGGCCTCGATTTCGGCTACAATGCGATCGTCGGCGAGGAACTGAGCTATGCCGGCGTCCCCGCGGGCTTCGGCCTCCAGTCGGATATCGTGTGCGATTATATCGTCGCCTACGGTTCCGAGGAGCAGAAGCAGGAGTGGCTTCCCCGCCTGGTCTCGGGCGAGACGATCACCGCGATCGCGATGACCGAGCCCGGCACCGGCTCCGACCTCCAGGCGATCCGCACGTCCGCGAGGAAGGACGGCAATCATTATGTCGTCAACGGTTCGAAGACCTACATTACCAACGGGCAGAATGCCGATCTGGTGCTGGTCGTCGCCAAGACCGATCCCCACGCGACCCCTGCGTGGAAGGGCATGTCGATCATCCTCGTCGAGGCCGACCGCGAGGATTTCCGCCGCGGCCGCAAGCTCGACAAGATCGGGCAGGACGCCGCCGACACGTCCGAGCTGTTCTTCGACGACGTGCGCGTGCCGATCACCAATTGCCTCGGCGAGGAGGGCAAGGGCTTCGTCTACCTGATGAGCCAGCTGCCGCAGGAGCGCCTGTCGATCGCGATCGGCGCGCAATCCAGTGCGCAGAAGGCGTTCGACGAGACGGTTGAGTTCACCAAATCGCGCAAGGCGTTTGCCGGCATGGTGTTCGATTTCCAGAACACGCGCTTCGTGCTCGCCGATCTCGCCGCCAAGCTTCAGGTCGGCTGGGCGCATCTCGACTGGGCCTTGAAACGCCATCTCGCCAAGGAGCTCACCGCCACCGAGGGCGCGGCCGCCAAATTGTGGCACACCGAGCTGCAATGGGAGGTGATGGACAAGTGCCTCCAGCTCCACGGCGGCGCGGGCTATATGAACGAATATCCGATCGCGCGAAGCTGGCGCGCGGCGCGGGTGACGCGCATCTACGGCGGCACGAACGAGATCATGAAGGAGCTGATCGGGAGGAGCTTGTGATCGACACGCCGCCCTCGCGCACCTTCGCCCTGGCGCTCGACGACGAGTTTACGATCGTCGTGCCGTTCGATCCGCGCGCGGTGTTCGGCAAGGCGCGGCCGCCCGTCGTCGTCACGATCAACGGCTACTCGTATCGCAGCACGATCGCGATCATGGGCGGCGTTACCTTCGTGCCGCTGCGCATGAGCAATCGCGAAGCGGCGGGGGTCGCGGCCGGCGATACGATCGAGGTGACGCTGACGCTCGACACCGCCCCGCGCACGGTGACGCCGCCCGGCGAGCTCGCTGCCGCCCTCCGCGAAGCGCGACTGGAGGCAGCGTGGGATGCGCTGAGCTACACCAACCAGCGCGAGGCTGCCGAAGCGGTCGAAAGCGCGAAGAAGCCAGAGACGCGAACGCGCCGGATCGCCGCGACGATCGAGAAATTGCGCGGCTAGGCCTGTTCGCGAACGCGGCGACTGGCTAGGCGGGCCGCACCCCTTCGCCGCCGGAGCCGTTCGTTGCGCCCTGCCCTCTCCACTCTGCCGCTGCTTGCCTTGGCTCTACCCGCGGCCGCACGCGCCCAGACTATCGACGCGCCCGACATCGTCGTCATCGGCGAGAGCCTGCCGCTGCCGCCCGGCACGCCCGCCTACGGCTCGGTGACGATCGATCGCGATCGGTTGACGGGCGACGCCAGCGGCCGGTTCGAGGACGTGCTCGCCGATGTCGCGGGCGTGCAGCAATTCCGTCGGTCGGACAGCCGCTCGGCCAATCCGACCGCGCAAGGGGTGACGCTGCGCGCGCTCGGCGGCAACGCCACCAGCCGCGCGCTCGTGCTGCTCGACGGCGTGCCGCAAGCCGATCCGTTCTTCGGCTACGTGCCCTTCAACGCACTGGTGCCCGATCGCCTGTCGCTGGTGCGGATCACCCGCGGCGGCGGGTCGGGACCGTTCGGCGCGGGTGCGGTGGCAGGCACGATCGAGCTCGCCAGCGCCACGCGCGACGAGCTGCCGCCCTACGAAGCGAGTCTGTTCACCGGCAGCCGCGATTCGCTGATGGCTTCGGCGAGCGTCTCACCCGATCTCGGCGACGGCTATGTCTCGATCGGCGCCAATTACGATCGCGGCGACGGCTTCTACACCACGCCCGCGGATCAGCGCGGCCCCGCCGACGTGCGGGCGCGCTACGAGGATTGGTCCGCCTCGCTCCGCGCGGTCGCGCCGATCGACGCCGAGACCGAGGTGCAGGCGCGCGCGATCGTCTATCGCGACGACCGTACCCTGCGCTTCGCCGGCGCCGACAGTTCCTCCGACGCCAGTGACGCCAGCATCCGCCTCGTCCATCGGGGGAACTGGCAGGTCGACGCACTCGCCTACGTCCAGACGCGCAACTTCACCAACAAGGTCATCAGCGCGTCGAGCCACAAGCTCGTGCTCGATCAGCGCAACACGCCCTCGACCGGGCTCGGCGGCAAGATCGAGCTGCGCCCGCCGGTGGGCGCCGATCACGTGCTGCGCATCGGCGCCGACATCCGCCGCGCCGCGGGCGAGCTCTACGAAGATCCATACAGCGCGATGACCGGCCTCGCGACCGCGCACCGCAACGCCGGCGGCAATGCCACTACTATCGGCGCCTTCGTCGAGGATGACTGGACCCTCGGCCGGGTCGTCCTCACCGGCGGCGCGCGGCTCGACCGGTGGACGATCCGCGACGGCTTCTACCACGAGATCGATTCCGCGACGGGCACGGTCACCGCCGACGATCGCTTCGCCGACCGCGACGGGGTCGAGGCGACGGGCCGTGTCGGCGCACTCTTCCATGCCAGCGAAGGCGTCGCGTTGCGCGCCGCGGGCTATACCGGCTTCCGCATGCCGACGCTCAACGAGCTGTATCGGCCCTATATGGTCTTTCCGGTGCTCACCCAGGCCAATGCCGCGCTCGATGTCGAGCGGCTCAAGGGGGTCGAGGCGGGCATGGACGTGACGCCGCTCGCGGGTGTGCGCCTCGGCGTCACCGCCTTCTGGAACCGCCTCGACAACGCCGTCGCCAACGTCACGATCGCCGAGAATCTGCGCCAGCGCCGCAACGTCGATGCGATCGTCGCCAAGGGCGTCGAGCTCACCGCATCTGCGCGGCTGGGCGCGTTCGATCTGTCCGCCGCCTATGCCTATAGCGATAGCAAGGTCCGCGCTTCGGGCGCCTCCGCCGCGCTCGACGGCTTCGATCCCGCGCAGAGCCCGCGCCACGCCGCCAGCGGTACGCTGGCCTGGGCGCCCGACGGCGGCCCGCGCCTCTCCGCAACGCTCCGCTATATCGGCAAGCAATATGAGGACGATCTGGAGACCGACGTGCTCCCCGACGCGCTGACGGTCGATGCGGTCGCCAGCCTCCCGCTCACCCGGCGCCTGCGCGTCGTCGCCCGCGCCGAGAATCTGTTCGACGAAACCGTCATTACCCGCAACGACGGCGGCTCGATCGATCTCGGCACGCCCCGGACGCTGTGGATTGGGTTGCGTTTCCCGGGCTAGGGAGATTTCTGATCACCCTCACCCTTCCGGCGCTTCGCGCCTCCCTCCCTCTCCCGCCGGGAGAGGGAAGGGGCCCGCGAGCTGAAGGCGAGTGGGAAGGGTGAGGGCGAACGAGTTCCGATCAGCGATCGTCCAATAAAATGCGGCATTTCGTGCAGCAAGCGGTTGCCATTGGTATCGCTCCCTTGTCATTGGGGCGCGAGACACCAGCTACTTGTCGGACAATAGGAACGAGGAGAACGACTCATGGACGGCAGCTTTCCGATCGGCGCGCGCGCGGTAACGCGTGAGGAAACCTTCCGCGCGATCGACCCCGCGACCAACGAGGCGCTCGACACCGATTTCGCGGTCTCCTCGCTCGACGACGTGGCCGAGGCCTGCCGCCTCGCCGATGAAGCGTTCGATACCTTCCGCGAACTCGATCCCGACGCCCGCGCCGCTTTCCTCGATACGATCGCCGACGAGATCGAGGCCGTCGACGGACTCGTCCAGCGCGCGATGGCCGAAAGCGGCCTTCCCGAGGCGCGCCTGACCGGCGAGCGCGGCCGCACCACCGGCCAGCTCCGCCTCTTCGCCAAGCTCCTGCGCCAGGGCCGCTGGGCCGATGTGGTGGTCGACAACGCGCTGCCCGACCGCAAGCCCTTGCCGCGCGCGGACCTGCGCCAGCGCCGCATCGCAGTGGGCCCGGTGGCGGTGTTCGGCGCGTCGAACTTCCCGCTCGCTTTCTCGGTCGCCGGCGGCGACACCGCCTCGGCGCTCGCCGCGGGCTGCCCGGTCGTCTGCAAGGGCCACCCCGCGCATCCGGGCACCTCGGTGCTGGTCGCCCGCGCGATCCAGGCGGCGGTGAAGAAGTGCGGCCTGCCCGAGGGCGTGTTCTCGCTCGTCCAGGGAACCTCGAACGAGCTCGGCGGCGCGCTGGTGCGCGATCCGCGGATCAAGGCGGTGGGCTTCACCGGCTCGCGCGGCGGCGGCCTCGCGCTGGTGCAGATCGCACAGAGCCGACCCGAGCCGATCCCGGTCTATGCCGAGATGTCGAGCATCAACCCGGTGCTGCTCATGCCCCACGCGCTCGCATCGCGCGGCGAGGCGCTCGCCAAGACCTATGTCGGCTCGCTGACGCTCGGCTCGGGCCAGTTCTGCACCAATCCCGGCATCGCGATCGGCCTCGACGGCCCCGATCTCGACGCCTTCGCGGCGACCGCCGCCGATGCGCTCGCCGAGGCGCAGCCGCAGGTCATGCTCACCGGCGGCATCCACGCCAATTACGACAAGGGCGTCGAGCTCCTCACCGGCCAGTCCGATGTCGAAACGCTCGCGCGCGGCGCCGAGGGCACCGGCTGCAACCGCGGCCGCGCCGCCCTGTTCGGCACCACCGGCGCGGCCTTCATCGCCAATCCCGATCTGGCGCATGAAGTATTCGGTGCCGCCTCCATCATCATCCGCTGCACCGACATGGACGAGGTTCGCCAGGTTCTGGAAGGTCTGGAAGGCCAGCTCACCGCCACGCTCCAGCTCGACGACGAGGATGTCGAGGACGCGCGCGTGCTGCTGCCGATCCTCGAGCGCAAGGCCGGCCGCATCCTCGCCAACGGCTGGCCGACGGGCGTCGAGGTCTCCTACGCGATGGTGCACGGCGGCCCCTTCCCCGCCACGTCCGATTCGCGCACGACCTCGGTCGGCACCGCGGCGATCGAGCGCTTCCTGCGCCCCGTCTGCTATCAGGATCTGCCCGACGCGCTGTTGCCCAGGGCGGTCAAGCACGGCAACCCGCTCGGCCTGCCGCGGCTGGTGGACGGGGAGCCCGAGCGGGGGTGATGTTTCCGTTCGCTTCGAGCGGAGTCGAGAAGCGCCAGCGCCGGGCTATCGTTTCTCGACTACGCTCGAAACGGACGGGAAGGCGTCACCGCTCGCTGCGCACCAGCAGCACCAGCGCGCCGCCGAGCAGCGTCAGCACCGCCAGCGTCAGCAGCGCAGGCGTGAAGCGCTCGGTCGTCGCCAGCGCCCAGGTGAGCGACGGGCCGAGAAAAGCGGGTAGCGTGTTGGTGAGGTTGAGAATGCCCAGATCGCGCCCGCGATGCGCGGGCGACGGCAGGATCTGCATCGCATAGGCCGAATGCAGCCCCAGAAAGATCGCGGTGCCGATCGCGTAGAGCGCATAGCCCAGCACCGCGCTCGTCCAGTCGGGCAGCAGCGCCATCACGACGAGGCCGATCGCGGTCACGGATGCGGCGAGCATCAGGAACGGCTTGCGCGCGCCGAGCCGGTCCGAGGCGCGGCCGATCGCCAGCGCGACGGGGATCGAGACGAGGAAGACGATCGTCGTCAGATGCCCGACGCGCGGCGCGAGCACGGCGGGGTCTTCCTGCGGCACGACGCTCTCGAAATAGAACAGCAGGTAGGTGAAGAGCACATTGCCCGCGAGCTGCACCAGCAGCCGCGAGCCCCAGGTGAGCGCGAGATCGCCGCGCCGGATCGCGCGCGCGGGCGCCGGCGGCGTGGTCGTATCGGCAGGGCGCGCGCGGACGAACAGGATCGGCATGACGCACGCGGCGACGAAGCCGCACAGCAGCACAAAGCGCCCGCCCTCGCCCAGCCTGGTCGCGACCAGCACCGCCGCCAGCGCCGATCCGATCGGGTTGCCGAGCGTCAGCAGACCGCCGGCAATCCCTTTCTGGCTGTCGGGCACCTCGTCCGCCATCATCGTATAGAGTGGCGCGAGCAACATGTTCACCGCCGCCTGGAAGGCAAGCACCGCCAGCACGATCTCGGCGGGCGTCGCCGCCCAGTGGAGCAACGGATAACTCGCGACCGTCGCCGCCAGTCCGCCAGCGATCCAGCCGCGGCGGTTGCGGCGCTTTGCGAAGCTGCGGTCGCTGAGCGCGCCGAACAGGATGTTGGAAAGGCTGGCCGCCACCGCGCCCGCGAGCGCACACAAGGTCAGCGTCGTCAGCCGGTCTTCCCCGGCGATCGCATGCACCTTGAGCGGCAACAGCAGTGTCAGCAGCGGCAGGAATGCGGTGACACCGCCCGCATTGGCGATCGCGTAGAGCGCGAGGAAGCGCCAGGAGCGCCGTCCCTCAGCCTCCGGGCGCGGCACTGGAGCGGCGGACGGCGAGCGCGAAGGGGATGACGTGGACGCCAGGTTCGCTCTCCTTGCCGCTCGCGGCGTCGATCAGCAGTTCGGCCGCCTTCGCCGTCATCGGCGCGATCGGCTGGGTGATAGCAGTCAGCGGCGGCACCGAGAAGCGCACCGCGGGGGTATCGTCGAAACTCACCAGCGACAGCTCGGCCGGCATGTCGACGCCGCGGTCGCGCGCGACGTGGAGCGCGCCCAGCGCCATCTGCTCACTGCTGGCGATCACCGCGGTGACGGGCTCGGGCAGCGCCAGATAGGCCCGCATCGCCGCTTCGCCCGATTCGAAGCTGAAATCGCCGGGCTGGACCAGGCCCTCGGCGACTGGCAGCCCCGCCGCCGCCATCGCCGCGCGATAGCCGTCGGTGCGCGCGCCGCTGAGCCGATATTCCTCGCTGCCGGCGATGAAACCGATCCGCCGGTGGCCGAGCCCGATCAGATGCTCGGTCGCCGCTTGCGCTGCGGCGCCGTCGTCCATGCGGATCGCGAAGCCGGCGCTGGCGTCGTCCGAACCGATCCGAGCAAACGGCATGTGCTGCTTGACGAGCAGGTCGATGATCGCGGGGTTATCCGAATGCGGCGGCGTCAGGATCACGCCGTCGGGACGCAGCGAGGAGAGCGCGGCGTTGACCTCGCGCTCGACATGCGCGGAATGCGTGTCGATCAGCTCGAAGATCATGCGATAGCCGCGCTCGGCGCACGCCAGCATGCCGCCGTAGAGCATCTGATCGATCCAGTCCGACCCCTGCCCCAATTGCCAGCCCTCGATCGTGCGATCACGATCGTTGAGGGCGAGGATCAGGTACGATCGCGACCCGCCCATCCGCCGCGCGGCGAGGCTGGGGACGTAGCCCAGCTTCTTCACTGCCTCCATCACGCGCTCGCGCACCTGCGGGCGCACGTTGGGCTCGTTGTTGACGACGCGCGACACCGTCTGGAGCGACACTCCGGCCTCGGCGGCGACATGGCGAATGGTGACGGACTGGCGGGACGAACGGGCCATCGAGGTTCCTGAATTACCCGCCGCCTATGGCGCGGGGGCGGGGCAATGCCTAGCGATAAACTCGGCATGATCAGGCAGCGTGCGCACCACATGCGCCAGCGCATCCGCCATCGCGCCGAGCTCGCGGCCGAGATCGTCCGTCGCGAGGCGATCGATCGCGGGATGATGCCGCCGCGGCCGCACCCCCATGCCGTCCATCACCGATTGCCAGCTCACCGGGCGGAACAGCTCGTCGACATGTTCCGGCATGGTGCCGTTGACGCGGAACAACGCGATCCTGCGCGCGAGCGATTCGGGCAGCTCCATCTCGCCACAGGCGCGCCAGAAGTCGGTGTCGCGCCGCTCGGTCAGGCAATAATGCAGGATGACGAAATCGCGGATCTCCTCGTAATCGGCGATCATCCGGCGGTTATATTCGCCAGCGAGCTCGGGCGCGCAATCGGCATCGGGCAGGAAGCGGAAGAAATAATCCATGCCGCGATAGACGAGGTGGATCGCGGTCGATTCGAGCGGCTCGATGAACCCCGAGGCGAGCCCCAGCGCCAGCACGTTCCTGTCCCACACCTTGTCGCGAACGCCGCTCGTGAACCTCAGCGGCAGCGGATCGGTCACGGTCTCGCCCACCACCTGATCGAGCAGCAAAGCGGTCGCCTCGTCCTCGCTCATGTGTGCGCTCGAATAGACATGGCCGTTGCCGGTGCGATGCTGGAGCGGGATGCGCCAGCGCCATCCCGCGGACTGCGCGGCCGCGAGCGTGTAGGGTGGCGGCGGCCCGACATTCTCGGTCTGCACCGCGACCGCGCGGTCGCACAGCAGCCAGTGCGACCAGTCGCGATAGCCGACGCCCAGCGTTTTGCCGATCAGCAGCGCGCGAAAGCCCGAGCAGTCGATGAAGAAATCGGCGGCGATCGAGCGCCCGTCCTTCAGGATGACGCGTTCGACGAAGCCGTCGGGCCGGGTCGCGACCTCGGTGACGATGCCTTCGGTGCGGGTCACGCCGCGTTCCTCGGCGAAGCCGCGCAGGAAGCGCGCGACGCGCTTGGCGTCGACGTGGAGCGCATAGGCGGCGCCCGCAATCGGCGTCTGCTGCGCCTTGAAGGGCAGCATGAACTTGCCCGCCTCCGCCATCACGCAGGCGGGCGCGAAGGCGAGCAGCGGCGGCACCTCTCCCTCGGCGCCGGCGCGCAACCATGCCTGGTAGAAATCGCGCGGGTCGGCGGTCTGGCCGATCGTGCCGAAGGGGTGGAAATAACGGTGACCGATCGTCCGCCAGTCCTCGAAGCCGATGCCCAGCTTGAAGCTCGCCTGCGTCGCCTGGACGAAATCGCTCTCGCTGATGCCCAACCCGTGGAGCATCTGCATGAAGGGCGGGATCGTGCTCTCGCCGACTCCCACCGTGCCGATATCGTCCGATTCGACGAGATCGACCGCGATCACGCCGCGATAGTGATGCGCGAGCAGCGCCGCCGCGATCCATCCCGCGGTGCCGCCGCCGACGACGCAGATCCGCCGGATCGGGCCGGGCGCGCTCATCGCGGGATCGCTGCGAGAAACTGGGCGTGGCTCGGCGTGCGCGCCACGGTATCGGCAACGCTCGCGCGCATTTTCGCCATCGCCTGGCGCACCGTCTCGGCATCGGCGCCATCGACCGCCGGGTTGATCGCGTCGGGAACCCGATCGAAGCCGGTATACATCGCCACCCAGCTCGCCGGGTGAAACATCTCCCAGCGATAGCGGATGAACTCGCCGCGCGCGTCCCACAGGTCGATCTTGCGCCGGAGCGTCGGCGGCACCTCCATCGTCGCGCAATGCCGCCAGAACGCCGTGTCGTCGCGCCTGGTGAGGTGATAGTGGAGGATGATGAAATCGCGCACGCGCTCCATCTCGCGCGCTGTGGCGTCGTTGAATTCTTCGGCGAGCGCGGGGTTGAGGCGCTTGTCGGGGAACAGCTCCTTCAACCGGTCGATCGCGGTCTCGATCACCGCGATGCTCGTCGATTCGAGCGGCTCGAGGAACCCCGCGGCGAGCCCCATCGCGACGCAATTGCCTTTCCACGCCTGCGTCCGCCGCCCCGACCGGAACGGGATGCGCCGCGGCTCGGTGACGGGCGCGCCGGGCAGGTCCGCCATCAGTACCGCCTGCGCTTCGTCGTCGGACCAATGTTCGGTCGAATAGACGATGCCGTTACCCGCGCGATGCCGGAGCGGAATGCGCCACTGCCAGCCCGCAGGCTTCGCGATCGCGCGCGTATAGGGCGGCGGGTCGCCCGCGGCGTTCTCGCTCTGCACCGCGATCGCCGCGTCGCACGGCAACCATTGCCGCCAGTCCTCGAAGCCGACGCCCAGCGCCTCGCCGATCAGCAGTGCGCGAAAGCCCGTGCAGTCGATGAAGAAATCGCCCGCGACCCGCCGCCCGTCGTCGAGCCGGATCGCGACGATCCGATCCTCCGCCGTCTCCACCTGCTCGACCTTGGCGTCGATCCGCGTCACGCCCGACGCCTCGGCATAGGTGCGCAGATATTGCGCGAACAATCCGGCATCGAGGTGAAGCGCCCAATCATAGACCGCGAGCGGCGTCGGCGGGTTGGGCTGGGGCAGCGCCATCCGCTCCCCGATCGCGAGCCGGGCACCGAGCGAATAATCGGAGATCGGCGTCTCGTCGCCCGCGGCGCGCGCCTTCAGCCACAGATGGTGGAAACCGACATCGCCGTAATCCTGGCCGTAGAGGCCGAAGGGATGGAGGAAGCGCTCGCCCTCGCGCTTCCAGTTCTCGAACATGATGCCGAGCTTGGCGGTCGCGTTGGTGACGCGCATCACCTCCATGTCGCTGATGCCGAGCTTGGCGTAGAAGCGCCTGAGCGTCGGGATCGTCGCCTCGCCGACGCCGATCGTGCCGATCGCGCTCGATTCGATCAGCGTGATCTGAAGCCCGCTCTTGTGGAAATGCTTGGCGAGCGCGGCCGCCGCCATCCAGCCGGCCGTACCCCCGCCGACGATGACGAGCGAACGAATGCGGTTGGGATCGTCGTGCATGGCCTTACCGAATGACTAGGGCCTGCGCCGGCGAACGGCAACGGCCCCAGGTTCCCGAAAAATCCGGCCGGCAGCGCGAGGGCGCCACCGGCCAGGAGTGGGAGCCGATCAGAACTTGACCCGCACGCCCGCCGAATAGCGCGGCTCGAATTCGTTGCGCGAGTGCAGCTGTCGGTGGTCCGAATCGAACTGGAAATAGTATTTCTCGATCTCGCCCAGCACGTTCGATCCGTTGGCATAAATCGCGAAATGATCGTTGACGTTGTACGTCACGTTCACGTCGACATATTGCGACGTCGCCTGATAGATTGGGATCCCGTTGAACACGCTTTGCAAGCGCGGTGTACGATAGTTCCAGGCAACGCGCGCCTGCAGATGGTTGTCCTGATACCACAGGGCCGCGTTGATCTGCTGCTTCGAATTGTCCGGGAACGGCAGCTTCTTGCCTTCCAGGTTCAACGCATTCTGCGAGCTGTCCGAATAGGTATAGTTCGCATCGATGCCGAAGTTGGACAGGAAGCCGCCCGCCGGCAGCAGGTCGCTGAACGCCAGCTTGGCGCCCGCCTCGAGCCCCTTCAACGATCCGCCCTCGCCCTGGACGGGGCGGGAATAGGGCACCGTGCGCCGGATCACGCCGTCGCCGTCGGGGAAACGACCGTCGTTGATCGTTTCGGTCTTGAAGAAGCTGCTGATGTCGAGCTTGAAGAGGCCGACGTTCAACATCGACGCGCGGCCGAAATAATATTCGAGCGCGAGATCGTAGTTGTCGGACCGCCACGGCTTGAGCTGTGGGTTGCCGCCGGAACTGGCACCCGTCACCTGCCGCACACCGCACGGCGCGTCGGTTTCGGTGCCCCCACCCGAGCAAGATGGCGAATCGGCGGTGCTGATGGTCAACCCGCCGCCATAGCTGCCCAGATCGAGCGGAATCATCGTCTTCGAATAAGACGCACGCACCTTCAGATTGTAGTTGAACTGATATTGGAGGTTCGCCGCAGGCAGGAAATCCCAGTAGGAATTGCCGTCGAAGAAATCACCCGCATCCTTGTTGGTGTCACCATAAGCCACCGTCTCGCCGGTCAGGTTCCCGCGCACACCGATCTTGGTGTAGATCGCCTTGACGCCGATATTGCCGCTGAAGTTTCCGGCCTCGACCGCGGCGTTCACATACGCGCTCTTTTCGTAGAAATTGACGTCGTAGGTGTTGCCCGGAACGATGAACGGGAAGGCGTTGCCGAACACGTCCTTCTGGAAATCGAGCTCGTTGTCGAACGCGCGCGGATCGACCACCCAGATACCGGGAAAGCCCTCCGTCACCGAGCCGAAATCGTCGAGGAAATAGACCGGGTTGTGCTCGTCGATCGCGGTCGGACGGTTGACGGTATAACCTTGGAAGATCGTCTCTGGATTCTCCGCGCTCACCGGCTTGGTCGGATCGAAGGCGGGGTTGGAGACCATCTCGCCCGCACTGCACTGCGGGTTGTTCATCACCACGTCGATCGCCTTCCACTGCGCGGCGCAGCCGTCCGGGCTGTCCGCGCCGTTGCCGGCGTAGAAGTTCGAGAACAGGTGATAGCTGACGATGCTGGTCTGGCGCTTGCTCGCACGCGCGCCGACGTCGATCCGTTTGAGGAACCCGCCCAACGCGCCGCCCGCCTTCTCGAAATCATAGGCGCCGTCCATGCGGAAAGCGGTGAGGTTCGAGTTGTTGTGCTGGTCGCCCTCGGACGAATAGGCCGCGATCGTGTAGCTGTCCTTGTTCGCCATATAATCGGCGAGGCCGTGGCCCGCGCCGAGCCCACCCGTAATCGGCGTGTCGAACCCGCTCCAGATGACGTTGCGACCCGAAATATCGATGTGGAGCTGCGGATCCTCGCCGTACCCATAGGGATTCGGATCGACGTAGCGCCCGCCGTTCGATCCGACCACGTCGTTGGTGTAGCGGCCCGGATACATTGCCGCGATGTCCGCCGGATAGAAGGTGCCGCGGGTGCGGTCGTTGGGGTCGCGAAACAGCGTGAAGTCGCGGTCGGCGCCGTAATGCCAGTTGCTGAGGTCCGCCTGCACCTGCCCGTTGACGCTGCGATAGTCGGCATCGGCGTGAACGCCGCGGAAGGTGAAGGTGAACGGCCCGCCGCGATCGACCGCGAGCTCCAGATTGACGTCGGTCGAGTGTGAATTGAGCGTGCGGTTGACGCTGAACGAATTCACCCACCAGGCGTCGAGATCATATTCGTCGACGGCGAGCCAGGGCATGCCGTTCGCCCCGACCACGCTGGTCTGCTCGAAGTCGGTCGGCGTCGTCCAGGTGACGCCGTTCCAGCGGTTCGAGATGTTCATGCCCGCGGCGCGGTTATGCTCCTCGAGCTTGGTGTAGAATACCTCGCCGGTCAGCGTGATGCCGGGATCCATCTCCCACTGCACCGCGCCCGAAATGCCCAGGCGGTCGCGCTCCACCTCGCGATGGAACGTGTCGTAGCCGTGCGGCGCGACCCAGTTGTTGTCGGTCCCGCCCCAATCGTTGTTGCCGATCACCGATTGCGAGATGCCGGCGTAATTGTTGCCGAGGTTGGCCTTGCTGTACGCGGCCGAGGCGAGCACGCCGAAATTGCCCTTGCGCCAGCTCGCCAGCCCGCTGAACAGATAATCGTTATGCTTGGTGTCGCGGCCGCGCTGATATTCGCCGGTGCCCGACAGCGTCAGGCCGTCCTTGAGATCGAAGGGGCGCCGGGTGCGCAGGTCGATCGTGCCCGAAATGCCCGACAGCGCATTGCGCAGGTCGGTCGACTTGTAGACGACGACCGCGTTCATCAGCTGCGCGGGGATGTCGTTGAGGTTGGGCTGCGCGCTGCCGAGGTTGGCCGGCGACAGATATTGCTCGCCGTTGAGCAAGGTGATGACCTGCGGCAGGCCGCGGATGTTGACCGTCGAGCCCTCGCCCGCGTCGCGCTTGATCTGCACGCCCGAAATGCGCTGAAGCGCATCGACCACGGTGACGTCGGGCAGCTTGCCGATATCCTCGGACGAGATCGCATCGACGATCGCCGCCGATTCGCGCTTGAGCTGGACCGATTTCTCCTGCGATCCGCGGATGCCGGTGACGACGATCGCATTGTCCTGGCTGTCGTCGATGCTCGCCGGCGCGCCCGCGGCGACGGGCGTTTCGGGCGCCGTCTGCGTGTCGGTGGCCTGCGCGAAGGCCGGGCTGGCGAACGCAGTGGTCGCCAAGAGCGTGGCGACGATCCCCTGTCGGTTGGTCATGTCTTCCTCCTCGAACCTGTCATTTTTCGTTGACTTATGGACGCATTTTACTGGGATTGAGCGTTGCGCTGGCGGCGAGCGCGCGGTCGGCGGCGTCGTGACCCACCGTCACGCGATAGGCGCCGCCGGCGATCCGCCAGCCGGGTAGTTCGATGTCGTATTCGGCGAGCACGCGCGGCTCCGCGACGAAGGTCACGCGTCGCGTCTCGCCGGCCGCGAGCGTCACGCGGCGGAAATCGGCGAGCCGCATCGGCGTGTCGCCATGGCCGACATAGAGCTGCGGCACGTCCGCGCCCGCGCGCTTGCCAGTGTTGGTGACGTCGACGCTGACGGTCAGCTGGTCGCCGCCCGTCACCTCGAGGTTTCGATAGGCAAAATCGGTGTAGCTGAGCCCGTAGCCGAACGGGAAAGCGGGCGTGCGCCCGGTTTTTTCGTACCAGCGATAGCCGACGTCGGAGCCTTCGACATAATCGACCGGAAAGCTGACCGCCTTGCCCTTGGTGTCGCTGTCGGCATTGGCGGCCGTGTCGCCCGCCGCCGCCAGCACGTCGCGCCCCACCGGCGCCGGGCGTGGCGCCTGTTCGGCGGCCTTCGGAAAGGTAATCGGCAGATGCCCCGACGGGTTCACCTTGCCGAACAGGATGTTCGCGATCGCCTCGCCGCCGCGCTGGCCCGGATACCAGGCTTCGATCACCGCGGGCACCCGGTCGAGCCACGGCATCAGCACCGGCCCGCCGGTCTCCAGCACGACGATGCTGTTGCGGTTGGCCTTCGCCACCGCCGCGATCAACGCGTCCTGATCGTGCGGCAGCGACAGGTTCTCGGCGTCCTCCGCCTCCGTGGTCCATTGCGTCGCGAACACGATCGCCACATCGGCGCCCGAGGCGGCTTTCGCGGCCGCTGCCGGGTCGGTGCCGTCGACATAGGCGACCTCGGCATCGGGCGCGAGCGCGCGGATTGCCTTCAACGGCGACGACGCGTGCCACGTCACGCGCGCGAACGACGCCGCCGCGCCCTCGGTCAACGGAATCTCGACCGGTGCGCCACCCACCGAGCGCACCTGGCTCGATCCGCCGCCCGAGAGCACGCCGACGTCGGCATGCCCGCCGATCAGCACGATCCGTTTCGCGGTCTGCGCCAACGGCAATACGTTGCCTTCGTTCTTGAGCAGCACGATCCCCGCCTCGGCATCGCGTTGCGCGACGTCGGCGTGGCGGTCGTAATCGATCGGCTGCGCCGTCTCGGGCATGGGCGCGTCGAGCACGCCGTTCTCGATCAGACCGGTCAGGATGCGCGTCACCATGTCGTCGAGCCGCGCCATCGGCACCGCGCCGCTCTTCACCGCTTTTTCGAGAGGCGCGCCGAAATACATCGCGTGATCGAGTTCCTGCCCCGATTGCTGGTCGAGCCCGGCGTTCGCCGCCTTCACGGTCGAATGCACCCCGCCCCAGTCGGACATCACCCAGCCCTGATACCCCCAATCTCCCTTGAGCACCCGATTGAGCAGGAAATCATTCTCGCACGCCCAGTCGCCATTGACCTTGTTGTAGGCGCACATCACCGAGCCCGGCCGTCCCCGTTCGATCGCGATCTCGAACGCGAGCAGATCGCTCTCGCGCAAGCTCGCCTCGTCGATCCGCGCGTCGAGCACCATCCGACCGGTTTCCTGCGAATTGAGCGCGAAATGCTTCACCGTCGAGACGATGCGGTTCGATTGCACCCCCGCGATCGATGCGCCCGCCATCCGCCCGGCAAGCAGAGGATCCTCGCCCAGATATTCGAAATTGCGCCCATTCCACGGATCGCGCGTCAGATTGACGCCGCCCGCGAGCAGCACGTTGAAGCGCTTGGTGCGCGCCTCGGCGCCGATCATCGCCCCGCCCGCGCGCGCGATCTCGGGATCGAAGGTGGCCGCGGTCGCGAGGCCGGAAGGCAGCGCCGTGGCGACATCGCCCTTCCTCTGCTCGACCTGGTTGGCGACGCCCAGGCTGGCGTCGCTCTCGCGCACGATCGGAATGCCGAGCCGCGCGATCGGCGGCAGATGCCCCGCCGACGGGATCAGCTCACCCTTGGGGTCGGCCTTGGTCTGGGGCGGGAACAGGCTGTGGACGAGCAGCAGTTTCTCGTCGAGCGTCATCTCGGCCACCAGCGCCATCGCGCGCGCCCGGGCATCGCTGACGACGCCGGCCGCAGGCGCGGGCCCCGACGCCTGCTGCGCGCCGAGCGGCACCGCCGCCCCCAGCAGCAACGTCGCGATGGCAATCCGGAATGGCCGAACTTTCAAACGCACCCCCTCGTCGCGGCCGCACATGCGCGCCGCGCCACCCGCCTCGGTCATGCCGGGCGGCTCTCATTTTTACGAAAATCTGTACCGTATCGGCGGCGCCTGCGCCGCTAGATCGGGAGCGCCTCGCTCCGTGTCCCCATCATCCACCTCCCTCGTGCACGCCGGATCGAGTCGCGGCGCGTTAGCCTAATGAAAGCAGAGATTGATAACGTTCACAACACATTTCTGCACAGGTATGGACCACAAGGCGCAATGCCTCGCCAATGTGTCGTCGGCGCAACAGACCAATCGGGTCAGCGGCGGCGTTTCGCGATCGCCGCATCGAGTGCCAGCACGCGCTCGGCCTCGATAAGGTGCAGCCGCTCGACCATGCGCCCGTCGAGCCGGATCGCGCCCCGGCCCGCATTCTCCGGCAGCGAGAACGCGGCGACGACGGCGCGTGCCTGCACCAGCTCGTCCGCATCGGGCGCGAAGGCCGCATTGGCGGCATCGATCTGTGCGGGGTGGATCAGGCTCTTGCCGTCGAAGCCGAGCGCCCTGCCCTGCGCGCATTCCGCCGCGACGCGATCGAGATCGCGAAAATCGTTGCACACCCCGTCGAGCACCGCGATCCCCGCCGCGCGCGCCGCCGCCACCGCAGCCGTGAGGAAGGGCAGCAGCGTTACCCGATCCGCCGCCGGCCGCGCGCGCATCTCGAGCGCGAGATCGTTGGTGCCGACCACGAACGCCGCCAGCCGCGTCGTCGCCGCCATGTCGGCGATTGCCTGCAACTCGGAAAAGGCGCGGCACGTCTCGATCATCGCCCACAGCCGCGTCTTGGCGTGCACGCCCGACAGTGCCTCGTCATACCGCGCGACATCCTCCACCCGCGCCACCTTGGGCACGAGTACCGCATCGACGCCGCTGCATCCGATCGCCGCCAGATCGTCCGCCCCCCAATCGGTGCCGAGCGCGTTGACGCGCACCACCAGCGCGCGATGCCCGAACCCGTCGCGCGCCGCCGCGACCGCCGCCTTCCGCGCCTCGGCCTTCGCCTCGGGCGCCACCGCGTCCTCCAGATCGAGGATCACCACGTCGCACGGCAGATCGCGGGCCTTGTCGATCGCGCGCGGGTTGGAGGCAGGGAGGAACAGCGCGCTACGGCGCGGGCGGATCGAGTCGGTCATGGCCCCGCTTGTGCCCCAAGCGCCGGGGGTGGACAAACGCCCCGCTTCGGCCCCATCGAACGCCACAAAGGAGAACTTCATGGCCGGCATGGCAGCCTTCGACTGGGCGGACCCCTTCTTCCTCGACGACCAGCTCACCGACGACGAACGCATGATCCGCGACACCGCGCGCGCCTATGCGACCGACAAGCTCGCCCCGCGCGTGATCGACGCGTTCAACGACGAGACCACCGACCCCGAGATCTTCCGCGAGATGGGCGAGCTCGGCCTGCTCGGCCCGACGATCCCGCCGGAATATGGCGGCGTCGGCGCGAGCTATGTCGCTTATGGCCTCGTCGCGCGCGAGGTCGAGCGGATCGATTCGGGCTATCGCTCGATGATGAGCGTGCAGTCGAGCCTCGTGATGTACCCGATCCATGCCTACGGCTCGGAAGCACAGAAGCAGAAATACCTGCCCAGGCTCGCGACCGGCGAGTGGATCGGCGCCTTCGGCCTCACCGAGCCCGATGCCGGATCGGACCCCGGGGGGATGAAGACCTGCGCGAAGAAGACCGCGACCGGCTATTCTCTGTCGGGCTCGAAGACCTGGATCAGCAATTCGCCGATCGCCGACGTCTTCATCATCTGGGCCAAATCGGACGAACATGGCGGCGGCATCCGCGGCTTCATCCTCGAAAAGGGAATGAAGGGGCTGTCGGCGCCCAAGATCGAGGGCAAGCTCTCGCTTCGCGCATCGATCACCGGCATGGTGATGATGGACGAGGTCGAGGTCGGCGAGGACGCGCTGCTGCCCGAGGTGCAGGGGCTCAAGGGCCCGTTCGGCTGCCTCAATCGCGCGCGCTACGGCATTTCGTGGGGCAGCCTGGGCGCCGCCGAATTCTGCTTTCACGCCGCGCGTCAATACGGGCTCGACCGCAAGCAGTTCGGCAAGCCGCTCGCGGCCAACCAGCTCTACCAGAAGAAGCTCGCCGACATGGAGACCGAGATCGCGCTCGGCCTCCAGGCCTCTTTACGCGTCGGTCGCCTGATGGACGAAGGCCGCTTCGCCCCCGAGATGATCTCGATCGTCAAGCGCAACAATGTCGGCAAGGCGCTCGACGTCGCCCGCGCCGCCCGCGACATGCACGGCGGCAACGGCATCTCCGCCGAATATCAGGTGATGCGCCACCTGATGAACCTCGAGACGGTCAACACCTACGAAGGCGCACACGATGTGCATGCCTTGATTTTGGGGCGGGCAATCACGGGGATTGCGGCCTTCTAATCGAGCACCTCCCCGGCGAAGGCCGGGGTCCAGCTATGGAGCAGATGTTGAAGCACGCTGCGGGCACTGACCACGGCCTTCCCAACTGGACCCCGGCCTTCGCCGGGGAGGTACAGCTTGGCTAAGCCCGCCCCCCTCGCCGGCCTCAAGGTGGTCGAGCTCGCGCGCATCCTCGCCGGCCCCTGGGCAGGCCAGACGCTCGCCGATCTCGGCGCCGAGGTGATCAAGGTCGAAAGTCCCAACGGCGACGACACCCGCAAATGGGGCCCGCCCTTCGTCGAGAATCCCGACGGCACCCAAGACGCCGCCTATTTCCACGCCGCCAACCGCGGCAAACACTCGGTCGTCGTCGATTTCCGCACCCCCGAGGGCCAGACCGAGGTCAAGCGCCTCATCGCCGACGCCGATGTCGTCATCGAAAACTTCAAGGTCGGCGGCCTCGCCAAATACGGCCTCGACTACGCCAGTCTCGCGGCCGAAAACCCGCGCCTCGTCTATTGCTCGATCACCGGCTTCGGGCAGGATGGCCCCTACGCGCACCGCGCCGGCTATGATTTCATCATCCAGGGCATGTCCGGCATCATGGACCTGACCGGCGACCCGGCAGGCGAACCGCAGAAGATCGGCGTCGCCTTTGCCGACATCTTCACCGGGCTCTACGCGGTGATCGCGATCCAGGCCGCACTGGCGATGCGCGAACGCACTGGCAAGGGCCAGCATATCGACATGGCGCTGCTCGACGTGATGACGGGCGTGCTCGCCAACCAGGCGATGAACTATCTGGTCTCGGGCATCTCCCCCACCCGCCTCGGCAACGCGCATCCCAATATCGCGCCCTATGCCGCTTTCCCCACCGCCGACGGCTGGTTCATCCTCGCGGTTGGCAATGACGCCCAGTTCCGCCGCTTCTGCGCCGTCGCCGGGCTCGACGACCTGGCGCAAGATCCGCGCTTCGCCACCAACCCCGCGCGCGTCGCCAACCGCGAGACGCTCACCGAACGCATCATCGAGGCCACGCAGCGGTTCGCCCGCGACGATCTTTTGGCGCGGCTGGAAGGAGAAGGCGTTCCGGCCGGCCCGATCAACACGGTCGCCGAGGCCTTCGCCGACCCGCAGGTGATCCACCGCAATATGGCCCTCGCGCTCGACCGCGACGGTGAGACGATCCCCGGCGTACGCACCCCGATCCGCTTCTCCGACGCCGATCTGGTGCTCGACCGCCCCGCGCCGCCGTTGAAACCAGTATAGCCTTCCCGTCACCCCGGACTTGTTCCGGGGGCCACCGTGCCGCACACTTACGGTTGGACGATTGCGAGGCGTCGTGGATGCCGGAACAAGTCCGGGATGACCAAGAAAGGCGATGCGGATGACGTCATTCCCCCTCACCGGCATCCGCATCATCGAGATCGCGGGCATCGGCCCTGCGCCGTTCTGCGGGATGATGCTCGCCGATCACGGCGCCGAGGTGATCCGCGTCGAGCGCCCCGACACCCCCGGCGATCCCCGCGATCCGCTGCTGCGCGCCCGCGCCGAGACGATCGCGCTCGATCTCAAGTCGCCCGAGGGCATCGCCGAGCTCCGCAGCCTCGCGCACAGCGCAGACGGCCTGATCGAGGGCTTCCGCCCCGGCGTGATGGAACGGCTCGGCCTCGGCCCTGACGTGCTCCACGCCGACACCCCCCGCCTCGTCTACGGCCGCATGACCGGCTGGGGCCAGACGGGGCCGCGCGCCCAAGACCCCGGCCACGACATCGACTATATCGCCGTCTCGGGCACGCTCCACGCGCTCGGCCCCGCAGGCGACAAGCCGGTGCCGCCCATCAACCTGGTCGGCGATTTCGGCGGCGGCGCGATGATGCTCGCCTTCGGGATGCTCGCGGGCCTCCTGCACGCGCGCGCCACCGGCGAAGGCCTGGTGGTCGATGCCGCGATGACCGAGGGCTCGGCGCTGTTGATGAGCATGATGTGGGGCTTCCGCGCCACCGGCCGGTGGCCGGGCGAACGCGGCACCAACATCATCGATGGCGGCGCGCCCTTCTACGACACCTATGAATGCGCCGACGGCAGGTTCATCGCGGTCGGCGCGATCGAGCCGCAATTCTACGCCGAGCTGCGCGCGGCGATGGGCCTCGACGGCGCCGAATGGGACGCGCAGTTCGACCGCGCGCTGTGGCCCGCGCGCAAGACCGCGCTCGCCGAGCGCTTCGCCACCCGGACCCGTGACCAATGGTGCGCCGCCTTCGCCGACCGCGAGGCCTGCGTCGTGCCTGTGCTCGACTGGACCGAAGCCCCCGGCGACCCGCACAACGTCGCCCGCGGCGCCTTCATCGAGCGCGACGGCGTGGTGCAGCCGGCGCCGGCACCGAGGTTCGCGCCGACCGCCAGGCCCCTCGACCGCTAACGGCGCGCGCCGAGCCGCACCCGCCATCATTGCCCGCCCCCGCGCGCCATGCGATACTCGCCGGCAAAGAACGACCCCGAGGAGAGTCCCGATGGCCACGGCAATCCGCAAGGCTCAGGCGAGCGACGCCGAATGGGAGGCGCGCCAGCAGCTCGCGGCGTGCTATCGCGTGTTCGACATGCTCGGCTGGTCCGAGATGATCTACAACCACATCACGCTGAAGGTGCCGGGCGAGGACGGCGCGTTCCTGATCAACCCGTTCGGGCTGCATTTCAGCGAAGTCACCGCCTCCAACCTCGTCAAGATCGACCTGGACGGCAACAAGCTCGACGACTCGCCCTTTCCGGTGAACCTCGCCGGCTTCACCCAGCATTCGGTGTTCCACCGCCACCTCGATGATGCACATTGCATCATGCACACGCACACCACTGCGGGCATGGCAGTCTCCTCGGTCGAAGGCGGCCTCAAGCCAGTCAATTTCTACGCCTGCAACTTCATCGGCCAGATTGCCTATCACGATTTCGAAGGCGTGACGGTGCGGGCCGAAGAAGGCGAGCGGCTGATCCGGAACCTCGGCGACAAGCGCGTGATGTTCCTAAAGAACCACGGCATCCTGGTGATGGGCCGCACGCTGCCCGAAGCGTTCATCAAGCATTGGTCGTTGCAGCGCGCGTGCGAGATCCAGATCGCGACCGGCTCGATGGGAACCCCGCTCGAGGTGCCGGACGCAGTCGTCGCCGTCCATCAGCGCGACCTTTCCAAGGTCCAGATCCCCGGCGGCGCCGGCAAGGCTGATTTCGACGCGATGGTCCGCCTCGTCGACCGCATCGACACGAGTTGGCGGAACTGACGTCTAACGCCTAACCGAAGCGGTAGGCGGAGACTTGCCAACCCAGCACCTCGCTGACGAAATCAAGCCGCGCAGGGTCGTCGAGTCCTGCACCCAGCGCCACCATCAGCGGCAGCAGATGCTCCTCGCGCGGATGCGCGAAGCGGGCGTGCGGCAGCGTGTCCCATGCAATCACGCGGCAAGTGCGCGCCTCGGGGTCGGGATCGGTGACGGCAGCGGTCAATGCCGCATCCCATTCGCGCGCCACCGGCGTCACCGCGGGGCCGCGAGCGCGCAAATTGTGAAAGCTCATCCCCGATCCGATGATCAACACGCCCTCGTCGCGCAGCGGCGCCAGCGCGCGGCCGATCGCGATATGCGCGGCGGGATCGAGATCGGCGCGCAGCGAGAGCTGGAGCAAGGGAATGTCCGCCTCGGGCAGCATCACCTTCATCGGCACGAACACGCCGTGGTCCCAGCCGCGTTCGCGCTCCTCCTCGGTCTCGATGCCCGCTGCGCCGAGCAGCTGCGTCACGCGCGCGCCGAGTTCGGGGGCGCCCGGCGCGTCCCAGCGCAGATGATAGGTATGTTCGGGAAAGCCGTAATAATCGTAGAGCAGGTCGGGCCGTGCGCCCAGATGGACCGTCGGCCGCTGCGCTTCCCAATGGCCCGAGACGAGCAGGATCGCGCGCGGCCGCTCGGGCAGACTCGCGATCAGCCCGGCAAGATAGGATTCCATCGGCCGCCACATCGGATCGGACGGGCCGCCCGCCGGATCCATGAAGAAGCAGGGGCCGCCGCCGTGCGGAATGAACAGGGTGGGAAGCGTCATGAAGGTCAGATCGTCACGCGCGCGTGGCGAAACAACGGCCGAATCGGAAACATGGCGTTTCCGCTTCGCGCGTCGTGTGCCAAGAAGAACGCATGACCCGCTTCACCGTCAACAACCAGCCGGTCGAATACCGCATGGCGCCCGAGACCCCGCTCCTGTGGGCGCTGCGCGACGGTTCCAACCTCACCGGCGCCAAATATGGCTGCGGCACCGGGCATTGCGGCGCATGCACGGTCGATATGGACGGGCAGGCGGTGCGCGCGTGCCAGGTCACGATCGGCGAGATCGAGGGCGCATTCGTCACCACGATCGAAGGGCTCTCGCGCGAGCGCGATCACCCGCTCCAGCTCGCCTTCATCGACGCCAACGTGCCGCAATGCGGCTTCTGCATCCCCGGCATCATCATGGCCGCATCGGTGCTGCTCGGGAAGAACGCCGCCCCTTCCGAAGACGAGATCAAGGCCGCGATCACCAACATCTGCCGCTGCGGCGTCTATCCGCGGCTGGTCGCGGCGATCCAGCGCGCGGGCCGCGTGCTGGCGGGCGACGAGACGATCACCGCCGGCGCGCGCCCGGGGATCGAACCCGCCGAGGCCGCGCGCAGCGTCCCCGCGCTCACCCCGCCGCGCTGACGCGCCGACCGCCCGATCCTTTCCCAAAGCTGACGCGCCAATTCAGCATCGGCTCACCGGTGCCGTGGCACGGTTGATCCATGATCGGGCGGGCATCGTGCCGGCCTGTGGAGAAAGTAACCATGCGTTTGTCCCTTCTTGCAGCCTTGCTCTCGACGGTGCTGATGCCGGTCGCCGCCAATGCGCAGCGGCACGACCGTGGCGACCACGACCGCGGCCATCGCAATGCCCGCGTCGAGCGTCCCGCGCGTCCTGCCGCAGCCCCGCGTCCGGCGCACCGTGCCGAGCACCGCGCGGCGCCCGCACGCGTCGCTCGGCCCGACCGCCAGCACCGCACCACGCGGCCGATCCAGCGCGTCGATCCCAACCGTTTTCGCCAGGATCACCGCACCACCGCCCAACACCGCCCCGATCGGGTGCGCACCGGCACGCATCAGCAGCGAACCGACCGCAACGACCGCGATCATCGCTGGAACCGTGGCGATCGCAACGATCGTGAGCACCAGTGGAATCGCAGGGATCGCAACGACCGCGACCATCAGTGGAACCGCGGGGATCGCAACGACCGCGACCGCTGGAATCGCGAACGTCGCGAGCGCCAGCATCGCTGGGATCGCAGCGGCGCAGACTGGAACGATCATTACCGCAACAGCGATCGCTTCCACGATCGCGTCGAGTTCAATCGCCGCTGGCGCGACGACCGCCGCTACAACTGGCGCGACTGGCGTACGCGCAACCGGTCGACCTATCACCTGCCGCGCTATTATGCGCCGCACGGCTGGAGCTACGGCTATCGCCGCTTCTCGATCGGCTTCCGGTTGAACTCGCTGCTGTTCGGCTCGGGCTATTGGATCAACGATCCCTATTACTACCGCCTGCCGCCGGCCTACGGCCCGTATCGCTGGGTGCGTTATTACGACGACGCGCTGCTCGTCGACATCCGCACCGGCGTTGTCGTCGACGTGGTCTACGACATCTTCTGGTGAAGTAGCACGAGGTAGGGCGCACGAGCTCCCGCGCCCGACCGGCCCGGCGGTTCCATGACGAACCGCCGGGCCTTGTTTTTCGAAAGCCACCACGCAAATGATGGCCGCCATGTTCGGATTGCCCAAAGCCAAGGTGCCGGTGCGCAAGCGCGTCGGCGAATACGTGTCGCAGCGCCTCGAAGCCAATCCCGCGATCAGGAAGGCCGCGGTCGACGACATCCAGTTCTACTTCCATCCGGATTTCCTGACGCCTGCGCAATGCGACGCGATGATCCGCATGATCGACGCCAACCGCCGCCCCTCGACGCTGCTCTCCGAGCGCGCGGACGAAGGCTTCCGCACGTCGGAAAGCTGCGACATGAACCGCTGGTCGCCCGATGTGCGCCCGATCGACGAGGCGATCGCCGACCTGCTCGGCATCGAGCACCGGAACGGCGAGACGATGCAGGGCCAGCGCTACGCCCCCGGCCAGCAGTTCCGCGCGCACCACGATTATTTCCACGAGAGCGAATATTACTGGCAGCGCATGAAGAAGGAGGGCGGCCAGCGCACCTGGACCGCGATGATCTATCTGAACGACGTCGAGGAAGGCGGCGCGACCTGGTTCCCCACCGCCGGCATCCGCGTCGCCCCGAAGCGCGGGCTGCTGCTCGCGTGGAACAACATGCAGCCCGACGGCAAGCCCAACCAGAACACGCTCCACGAAGGCATGCCCGTGGTGAAGGGCGTCAAATACATCATCACCAAATGGTTCCGCGAGGCGAGCTGGCTGGCGCAGGCGGGGATGTAAGGGCCAAAATTCCGGCACCCCGGACTTGTTCCGGGGTCCACCAACCTGCAGGAGCCACGGCCGCTTGGTGCGCGGCACGGTGGATACCGGAACGAGTCCGGCATGACGCTATGGGCAAATGGCCACCTTGAAGTCCCCCGCCAATCGGCTACCCACGGACGCGTGACCCCCGTCCTCAACATCGCCGCGTCGATCCTCGGCCAGCCGTGGCACTGGCGGTCGCTCGCGGCCGACGCGCGCGATCCCGGCTTCGCGCCCGACGATCTGGTGACGCAATTGCTGCTCGCGCGCGGGTGTCCGCGCGAGGCGATCGACGCGCACAAGACGCCGAGTATCCGCGCCTTCATGCCCGATCCGTCGATCTTCCGCGACATGGACCGCGCCGCCGAGCGCCTCGCCGATGCCGTCCAGGCGGGTGAGCAAATCGCCATCTTCGGCGATTACGACGTCGACGGCGCCACCTCGGCGGCGCTGATGATCCTGCTTTTGCGCGATCTCGGCGTCGAGGCGCGGCCCTACATCCCCGATCGCCTGATGGAAGGCTACGGCCCCTCAGGCGAGGCGCTGGTGCGGCTGGCGCAGGAAGGCGCGTCGCTGATCGTCACCGTCGATTGCGGCGCGCAGGCGTTCGAGGCGCTCGACATCGCGAAGGCCGCGGGCGTCGACGTGATCGTGGTCGACCACCACAAGTGTGCCGCCGCGCTCCCGGTCGCGCATGCGCTGGTCAACCCCAATCGGCTCGACGAGACCGAGGGCGCGGTGCATGGCCACCTCGCAGCAGTCGGCGTCGCTTTCCTGCTCGGTGCCGCGCTGCTCCGAACGCTGCGCGCCCGCGGCTTCTTCACCGGCATGGCCGAACCGCGCCTGATCGACCTGCTCGATATCGTCGCGCTCGGCACCGTCGCCGATGTCGCGCAATTGAAGGGCCTCAACCGCGCCTTCGTCGCCCAGGGCCTCAAGGTCATGGCGAAGCGCCGCAACATCGGCCTCGCCGCGCTGATCGAGGCCGCGCGCCTCACCCGCGCGCCCACCGCGAGCGATCTCGGCTTCGCGCTCGGCCCGCGCATCAACGCCGGCGGCCGCGTCGGGCGCTCGGACCTCGGCGTGCGCCTCCTCACGACGCGCGACGGGCAAGAAGCGCGCCGTATCGCCGCCGAGCTCGACCACCTCAACGAGGAACGCCGCGCGATCGAGGCCGGGGTGCAGGAAGCCGCCGAGGCGCTGTGCGCTTCCAAGGGCGATCGCGCGGTCGCGGTGGTCGCAGGCGCCGGCTGGCATCCCGGCGTGATCGGCATCGTCGCCGGGCGGCTGAAGGAGAAAACCGGTCGTCCCGCGATCGTGATCGCGCTCGACGAGGATGGTATCGGCAAGGGCTCGGGCCGCTCGATCCCCGGCGTCGATCTCGGTGCGGCGGTGCTTGCCGCCAAGGATTCCGGCCTGCTCGTCGCGGGCGGCGGGCACGCGATGGCCGCCGGGCTGACGGTCGCCGGCGACAGGATCGAGGCCTTTGCCGACTTCCTCGAGGAGCGGCTGGCCGACGCGGTGACGCGATCGCTCGGCGACCGCGCGCTCCTCGTCGATGCCTTGCTCACGCCGCGCGGCCTCACCCCCGATCTCGTCACTGCCTTCGACGGCGGCGGCCCCTACGGCATGGGCTGGCCCGCACCACGCGTCGCCGCCGGGCCGGTACGCATCATCAAAGCTGACATTGTCGGCAACGGCCACGTCCGCGCCATCGTGTCGGGCGACGACGGCGCCAGCCTAAAGGCAATGGCCTTCCGCCAGGCCGAGACCGCGCTCGGCCAGGCGCTGCTCGGCGCGCCCCCGCACCGCCGCCTGTGGCTCGCCGGCCGCGCGAAGATCGACGACTGGGGCTCGCGCCCCGCCTGCGAACTCCACCTCGACGACGCCGCCTGGGCGGATTGAGCTGGCGAGCGCGCGCCTCATCGTCGTCATGCCGGGACTTGTTCCGGCATCCGCCTATCGGATCGCGATGTCATTGCTTGTCGCGCGGCGGCCCCCGGAACAAGTCCGGGGTGACGAACGATTGCGCTTGAAGATCCTCCGCTTCCCTCGCACCCGATTCTCAGGCACCACGCACGCGATGGCCGAAAACCCTGCCCCGCCTGCCAAGGAATCGAACCTCGTTCTGTTCGTTGCCCTTGCCGCGAATCTCGGCATCGCGGTCGCCAAGTTTATCGCCGCCAGCATTTCGGGCTCGTCCTCGATGCTCACCGAGGGTGTCCATTCGGTGGTCGACAGCGGCAATCAGGTGCTACTGCTCTACGGCAAGCATCGTGCGAAGAAGCCCGCCGATCACGATCACCCCTTCGGCTATGGCCGCGAGCTCTATTTCTGGAGCTTCGTCGTCGCGATCCTGATCTTCGCGATCGGATCGGGCGTGTCGATCTACGAAGGCTGGCTCCACATCGCCGAGCCCGAGGAGATGACGAGCGCCACGCTCAACTACATCGTCCTCGGCGTCGCCTTTGCGATGGAGGGCACGTCCTGGTATCTCGCGTTGCGCGAGTTCGTCGAGGGCAAGGGGCGGATGGGCTGGTGGGCGGCGGTGCGCCATTCCAAGAATCCGGCCAATTTCATCGTCCTGTTCGAGGATTCGGCCGCGCTCGCCGGGCTGATCGTCGCCGGCATCGGCGTGTGGGCGAGCCACCATTTCGGCGATCCACGCCTCGACGGCATCGCCTCGATCGTGATCGGGCTGATCCTTGCCGCGGTTGCGGTCGTGCTCGCGCGCGAATCGAAGGGGCTGCTGATCGGCGAGCGCGCCGACAACGACGTGATCCGCGCGGTCCACCGCGTGGTCGATCGCCACCCCGCGGTTTCCTCGGTCAACCACGTCCGCACGATCCACACCGGTCCGCACGAGGTGTTCGTCGCGATCAGCGTCGATTTCGACGACGCGCTCGCCATGGGCGACGCCGAAACGCTGATCGAGGAGATCGAGACGCAGTTGAAGCGCGAACTGCCCGCGCTGTCGTCGATTTACATCCGCCCCGAAAAGGCGGCAGACGCCACGATCGTGCCGGCGCCGGAGATGCCGCGCGATTAGCGTGGCCGCGGCCCGACCCTCCCTCACGAGACGCCGTCATCCCGCGAACTCGAGGGCACCTTTGTTGGCGGTTCTGGCCGCCAGCCGCCTGTCGGTTCTCCGCCGCAAGAATGCACTGCGACGGTGCAGGTGCACCCCGCCATTCTCCCCGGCCTGGCGATCATTTTGAACGCTTCAGCTAGCGTTGAGTCGACGCAGCGGAACGATCGATGCGAAAAGCCGTAGTCTCCAGTGGCGGGCTGTTCGCCCTCGCCGTTGGAGAGAGAGAATGAAAAAGCTTCTGACAATTTTCGCAATTGGCGGGATGTTGGTTCTGTCTGCTTGCAACACAGTTGAAGGCGCAGGAAAAGACGTTAAGTCCGTTGGAGAATGTGCTGATGGAGTGGAAGGCAACTGCTAGACGGTGTTGACCAATTGACGTGAATCGCATTCGCGGAACACAATAATCGCCGTTAGCAGACAGCCCGGAAAAGTGGCTTTCAGAACCACAGTTCTGGATGGCGCACAGCGTCCAGTATTGCAGCCGTTTAGCAGCAAAGGGACAACATCCGCTTTCTGAGCTTGGTGGCTTTGGCTCTAATGACCGAGAACGGGGCCAAAACCGCCGCTCTTCGCCATCGGAAGACCTTCAAACGGCAGGTTCCAACGAATTATAACAAAGGGGAGCCCAGGAACGCGGGAATGGCGATCGGCTCCTCGCTCGGCCTTTCCCGCGCGGGAGGGGGCAACCTCAAGCCGCCGTCCAGCCCCCGTCCATCGACAGATTGGCCCCCGTAATCGACTTCGCTTCGTCGCGGCAGAGGTAAACCGCGAGCGCCGCCACCTGTTCGGAGGTCACGAATTCCTTGGTCGGCTGCGCGTCGAGCAGCACGTCGTTGAGCACCTGCTCGCGCGTCAGCCCGCGCGAGGCCATGGTGTCGGGGATCTGCTTCTCGACCAGCGGCGTCCACACATAGCCCGGCGAGATGCAATTGACGGTGATCCCGTCGGTCGCGACCTCGAGCGCGAGCGTCTTGGTGAGCCCGGCAATGCCGTGCTTGGCCATGACATAGGCGGTCTTGTTGGGGCTCGCGACCAGCGAATGCGCCGAGGCGGTGGAGATCACCCGCCCCCATTTCTTCGCCTTCATGAACGGCACCGCCGCGCGATACAGATACCAGGCCGAGGTCATGTTGATCTTGATGATCGCCTCGAACTTCTCCGGCGGAAAATCCTCGATTCTGGCGACGTGCTGGATGCCGGCATTGGCGATGACGATGTCGGGTCCGCCCAGCTCGTCATGGCAGCGCTTGACCATCGCCTCGATCTGATCGGGCCTGGTCATGTCGGCCGCGTCGTAAAGCGCCTTGCCGCTCGTCTTTTCGAGCGCGGCGCGCTCCTTCTCGATGTCCGCCGCGTCGCCGAAGCCGTTGATCATCACGTACGCGCCCTCGGCGGCCAGCGCCTGCGCATAAGCGAGCCCGATCCCCGAGGTGGAGCCGGTGACGATGGCGGTCTTGCCCTTGAGGAACATGGTTTCAGTCTCCTTGGCTATCGAACTATCCCGTTCGCCCTGAGCTTGTCGAAGGGCCGCTTTTTCTCCGCCGCGAAGAAGAACGGTGCTTCGACAAGCTCAGCACGAACGGTGGAAAGCAACCGGTCATCGCTTGGTGAGGTCGAAGGCGGCGGTGCGCCCGTCCAGAATATTCTCCGCCACCAACCGCGCATTCTCCATCGTCTCGCTGACGGCGGCATGACCGGCATCCCAATGCTCGCGCATCGTGCGCGCGGAGAATTCGAAATCGCGGCTCCCGCCTTCCCAGGCATTGGCGCGGTAGATCAGGTGGACGAGGCTGACCGGCTGCTCGGCCGATCGTTCGGCGAGCGCCATGACGTCGGGGTCGTCGCGCAGCGTGGCCGGCAGCTTGGCGAGCACCTTGCGCACCGCCTCGCGATCCTTGCGCAGGCGCATCAGCTCGTCGGTCACCTGCCGCGTCCGGCTCGAAAAGCGGATTTCCTTCTCGCGCGCGGCGACGTCCATGATCGTGCGCGGCGGCTCGGTCGCCGCGGCGAACAGGTCGACCTGGAATACCAGCAATTCCTGCGTCTGGTGGTCGAGCACATGCGCCAGCGGCGTGTTCGAGACGAGCCCGCCGTCCCACCACAGCCGCCCGTCGATCTCGATCGGCGGCAGTCCCGGCGGCAGCGCGCCCGAGGCCATGATGTGCCGCGCGTCGAGCCGCTCGACGGCGGTATCGAAATAGTGGAAATTCCCCGTCAGCACATCGACCGCGCCCACCGACAGCCGCACCGGGCCGTCATTGAGCAACTCCCAGTCGACCAGCTCGTCGAGCGTTTTTTCGAGCGGCGCCGAATCGTAGAAGCTCAGCGCCTCGGGCGTCCCCGGCACCGCAAAGGCGGGCGACACGGGGCGCGGCGTGAAGAACCCCGGCACCCCGGCCGCGAGCACGAACCCCGCCGACCATTCGTGCAGGAACTCGCGCAGCTGATCGTTGGGCTGGATCGGAAAGCTCGGCAGCGTGCTCGTCACCGTGTCCCAGAAGGCGTGCAACCGCTCGACACGGGCGGAGGGCGGGTTGCCCGCGACGATCGCGGCGTTGACCGCGCCGATCGAAATGCCCGCGACCCAGTCGATCTCGATTCCCGACTCGGCGAGCCCGTCGATCACGCCCGCCTGATAGCTGCCGAGCGCGCCGCCGCCCTGCAGCACCAGCGCCACCTGATCGGGCAGCGGCAGCGCCTTCGCCTGGCGGCGCGGGCGCGGATGTGGGGCATCGGCCATCGCCGTCCGGAATGCCGCTGCACTGCAACAAGATCAAGCATGGATTGCAACCGCGCGCGTCTCCGCGCATTCATTACGGCAGGCACAACGAGAGGGGCAGCCCGATGCGGCTCGACGATTTCGATCCCGACATCAATGTCGAGGACCAGCGCGGCCGGGGCGGCCTTGGCGGCGGATTCGGCGGTGGCGGTGGCGGGCTGCTGTTCAGCCTGCTTCCGCTGATCGGCAGCCGGTTCGGCTGCGGCGGGATCGCGGTGGTGCTGATCCTGTTCGCGGTGTTCGGCGGGCTCGGCAATCTGGGCAGCCTCGGCGGCCTGCTCGGCGGCGGCGGCCAGGCGCCCACGACGCAGACCGCGCAACCGGGCGGCGGGGCCGGCGGTAGCTCGGCACAGCAGGCCTGTTCGGTCGACGCCGCGAGCCGGGTCGCGTGCAACGCCTTCAGCTCGGCCGACAATACCTGGCAGGCGATCTTCCAAAAGGCAGGCGAGCGCTTCCAGGCGCCCAAGCTCGTCTTCTACGCGGGCAACGGCCAATCGGGCTGCGGCGCCGCGCAATCGGCGATGGGGCCCTTCTACTGCCCCAGCGATCAGGGCATCTATCTCGACACCAGCTTCTTCGACGAGCTCCAGAACCGCTTCGGCGCCAAGGGCGATTTCGCGCAGGATTACGTGATCGCGCACGAATTCGGCCACCATATCCAGAATCTGCTCGGCACGTCGGATCAGGTGCAGCGCCAGATGGCGCAGTCGAGCGAGGTCGAGGGCAATCGCCTCTCGGTGCGTCTCGAGCTCCAGGCCGATTGCTATGCGGGCGTGTGGGGCGCGGCGAACCGCGACCGGCTCGATCCCGGCGACATCGAGGAAGGCCTGACCGCTGCCAACGCCATCGGCGACGATACCCTCCAGCGCGAGGCGCAGGGCCGCGTCGTTCCCGACAGCTTCACCCACGGCAGCTCGGCCGAGCGCATGACCTGGCTCCGCCGCGGCCTGCAAACCGGCGACCCGGCGCAATGCGACACCTTCAGCGGCGCGATTTGAAGAATCCTCTCCCGCCAGGAGAGGATACGGAGACTTGCGGGCGTGCTCGCTAGAGCAACGGGCGTTTAATCTGACCCACCGCCGTTCGCCCTGAGCTTGTCGAAGGGTCGTTCTTCTTTCCCACGGCGGAAAAGGACGGTGCTTCGACAACCCCGGATCAAGTCCGGGGACGAACGGTCTGATTTAAGGCACGTTGCTCTAGTCGCCGTTGGTGAGGGCGAACCGATTGGAGCATGGCACCCTCACCAAGCTCCGCTAGCCGCTGGCGCGGCAACCTCCGCTCTCCTCTCCCAATGGGAGAGGAATGAGCGACTCACATCCCCGCTGCCGCCGCCCGCTCCGCCTCCGCGTGCAGCGCCCAGAAATCGGGCACCGGCTCGCCCTCGAGCCGCCGCGCCAGCACCGCGAGGTGCGCGCCCCAGCCGCCCGCGGTGCCGCGCCGCATCGCCGCGTCACCGATGCCAATATGCGTCAGCACCAGCCGCGTCCTCTCGCCCTCTGGCGTCAGCTCGAACCGCGCCACGCCGTGCGCGCCCTTGTCCCAGGTGAAGGCCAGCAGCCGCGGCGGATCGATCGCCACCACCGTCTCGGGCGAGGTGGCGCCCTTCCACTTTGCATAGGCCTCGGGATAGGGCACGTCGCCGTCGGACAGATTGTCGTGATCGAACACGAGTTCGACCGCGCCGCCCTCGCGCAAGTCCATCGGCCCGCCCGCAAACCAGCGCGCGCGCTTCTCCGGCTCGGTCAGCCACGCCCACACTGTCTCCACCGGCGCGTCGAGCAGCCGCTCGAAGCGCAGCATCCCGCCCTGATCGTCCGAGTTCAGGTCATCCATCGTCCGTCTCCACCACATCGGCGAGGCTGGCGAGGATCATCGTCCAGCCCTCGCGGGTCCGCGCTTCGTATTCGGCCCACGCGGGGTCCATCTCATGGGTCAAGGTGAGCACGCAGCCCGCGCCCGCCGCCGTGATCTCGATCGTCACTCGCGTCCATTCGCCCTCCGCCGCCGGATCGGCCGCAAACAGGAAGACCAGCCGATGCGGCGGCTCGATCGCCTCGTAGCGCAGCCGATGCCGCGCCTCGCCCGCCGGCCGCCGCTCGACGATCAGCGCCTCGCCGCCGACCCGCGCATCGATCTCCACCGCCGTCATGTCGCCATCGGGCGTCGCGAACAGGAAGCGCCGCGCCCGCGCAGGATCGAGCCACGCATCGAACACCCGCTCGGGCGATGCCGCAAACGCGCGCCGCACCGTCAGGACCGCCGGATCGGTCATTTGCCGTTCTCCTCGGCGAGCATCGCCTCGAGCCGGTCGAGGCTCGCCGTCCAGAACCGCTCCCATTGCCGGAGCCACCGATCCGCCTCGGCCAGCCGCTCGGGCTTGAGCCGGCACAGATGCTGCCGTCCCACCCGCCGCCGCTCGACCAGCCCGGCGCGTTCGAGCACGCCGACATGCTTCGACGCCCCAGCGAGGCTCATCGTATAGGGCGCCGCCAGCTCGCCGACGCTGCGTTCGCCCAGCGCAAGACGCGCCAGCATCCCCCGCCGCGTCGGATCGGCGAGGGCGGCGAAGGTGGCATCGAGTCGTTGTTCAACCATATGGTTGAATGTAGAGATACGGCGATATTAGTCAACCGAATGGTTGATAATTATTCCTCTCCCCGCGGGAGAGAACGAGCAAGCTCGCCAGGCACGCTTCGGGGGTGGGCCAAAGCCCACCCCGCGCGTGTCTCACAGACCGTCGAGGCCCTTGCTGACCAGGATATTCACCGCGACACGGCGATTCTGCGCCTTGCCGGCGGCGGTATCGTTGCTCGCCGCCGGGTCCGCTTCGGACATCCCGGTCGGGGTCAGCATGCGATAGGGCTTCCAGCCGCAGGCCTGCTGAAGATAATTGACGACGTTGCCGGCACGCTTTTCGCTCAGCCGCTGGTTGAGTTCCTGGCTTCCCGTGGAATCGGTATAGCCCACGACCAGCAGCAGCGCGTTATCCATCGCCTCGGCGGTGGTCGCCGTGGTGCAGAGGTCGTTCTTCGCCTCGGAAGAGAGCACCGCCTTGCCGGTGTCGAAATTCACGTTCGTCGTGCTTTTGACGTTATATTGATCGATATCGCCGACGCGACCGCGCAGCGCCTCCGTGGCCGCGGCATTCTGGGCAATGGCCGCACCCTGTTCGCCAAAGCGCTGCTCGGTGCCGTTGCGGATCATCGACGCGGTCTTGAGATCCTTGTTCTTGAGATCGATCTCGCTCGCCACGAGGCTGTCGCCCGATTGCAGGGTCTCGACCTCGACCGGTAGGCCGTTGAGCAGCGAATCGGCCGCCAGCTTGCTGCTGCTGAGCCCCAGGAACCCGCCGCTCGCCTTGATCTTGGTGGCGTCGTTGATGGCGATCGCCGTGCTGGCGCCGTCGGCGGTCGTGACCTGGATGCTGTCGCCGTTGCGCGCGGAGATGATGCCTTCGATCTCGGGCCCTTCGGTCATCTCGGCCGCTTCATACGGAGACGAACCATAGACGCTCACCGGGAGGGCGGTCTCGGATGGATCCTGCGCCTGTTGCGGATCCTGCGCCTGTTGCGCCAGGCCGGGGGCTGCCGTCCCGGCGAGCATGGCAAGCGCCAGCAGGCCTCTCGGGGTTTTGGAAATGACACTCATTGCGCGACTCCTTGAAAATTCGACCGGCCGGGCCTGCGTGATCGCAACTCGTGCCCAGCCGTCGCCCGATCGCGCATTTCCCACCTTTCGGGCACATGAACGCGACCAATGTCCCTGGGGATTGTCCGGTTGATTCGAGTGGATCGCGGGGCGAACCGAATGCAGGCGGCGGCGCTAAATCGAGCGGCACCCCTTTCGCGCCCGCTTGCCGGAGAGATGCGCGAACGGCGTCTCGACTCCGCTCCGTTGCCTTCGCGAGGAGCCATATCTGCTCGGGATCGAACCGTCGGGCCCTGAATCGTCAGAGACCAGAATCGAGGCGCAAACCGCCGCTCCCTAATCCCCTGCGAACCCGAACGCCGACAGGCCGCGCTCGCGCTCGTTGATCAGCAGCGCGCGTGTGGCGGGCGGGGCCGAGCGTTGCGGGCAATCGGCCCGCGTGCAGGCGCGACAGCCGAGGCCGATCGGGGTCGCCTCGCCCGTCAGGTCGATCCCGCGCGCGGCGGCAAGCGGTGCGGCGAGCCGCGCCTCCACCCCCAAGCCGATCGAGAATTCGGCCTCGACGCCGCCCACGCGCCGCCCCTGCGGCGTCACGGTGCGCGCGATCGTGAACCAGCGCTCGCCGCTCTCCAGCTCGACGAGCTGCACCGCCGGCCGCTCCGGCCGATCGAACGCATGGTGCAGCCGCCACAAGGGGCATCGCCCCGGCGCCTCGACCAGCGCCGCGCCGCTCGCGCCCGCATAGCGCTTCGAGACCTGCCCCGCTCGATCGACCCGGATCATGAAGAAAGGCAGCCCCCGCGCGCCGACACGGCTCAGCGTCGTGAGGCGATGCGCCACCTGCTCGAACCCCGCGCCGAAGCGCCGCTGGAGCAAGTCGAGATCGTACCCGCTCGCCTCGCACGCGCGCAGGAAGCGGGCATAGGGCATCATCACCGCGGCGGCGAAATAGCTCGCGAGATGTCGGCGATAGAGCCGCTCGGCGGCCGCGTTCGCGAATCCCGCCCCCTTCACCAGCGCATCGATCTCGCCACGCGCCTCGATCTGCCCGAGCTGGACCGCCGCGGCGAAGGCCCGCGCCGATGTGTCGAGCATTTCCGACAGCTGCAACTGCCGCGCGTGGAGATCGAGTCGCCTGAGCAGCCCCGGCATCACCTCGGCGGGCAGGATGCGGATCGAGAGCTGGTGCTTGACCCGCAGCCGCTCGGCAACCGCGCCATAGAGGTCGCCCGCACCCAGCCGCAGCTCGTCGGCCAGCGCCTCAGCCGCGGCGTCAAGATCGGCGAAATGGTTGCGCCAGCGCTCGATCTCGCGCCGCGCCAGCACGATCGCGTCGGGCGCATCGCCCACGGGCGCCGCCCCCTGCCCGATCCTGTCATAGGCGCGCGCGAACGCCTCGGCCCCGCCCGGCGCGCCCGCAAGCCATTCCTCCATCTCGCCGCGATCGACGTCGAGATCGGCGAACATCGGGTCGGCCAGCCGCCGCCGCAGTGCCTCGGCCCCGCCCCCCGGCTCGCCCGCCGCCAGCGCGCGCGGATCGAAATCGAACCGCTCGGCGAGCCGCAGCAGCAAGGTCGCCGATACCGGCCGCTGGTTGCGTTCGATCAGGTTGAGATAGCTCGGCGAGATGTCGAGCATCTCGGCCATCGCTGCCTGCGTCAGCCCCGTCTGCCGCCGCAACCGCCGCACCGCATGCCCGGCGAACAGTTTCCGATCCGCCATGTCCTACAGATCACGTTTCTGGTATGTTCTCACTGGCACTGGCCCTCCGCGAGGTAATTTAAATGTCAATACTTTACAACTTGACATCGCATAACAGCGAAAAGCCGACAGGGCGACCACAAACAAGGGAGAAATGAGTCGCGCGACACTCTCCACTTTCTCCACTTTACGGGCGAGCCGCAGTCAAGAACGCTACGTCTGTAAAGGATACGACAATGACCTTCGACGACCTCGTTCCCGCCCCGTCCGGCCGCTTCGCCGGCATCACCCGTCCCTATGCCCCCGCCGACGTGGCGGCGCTGCGCGGCTCGGTCGCGATCGAGCACACGCTCGCCCGGCGCGGCGCGCATCGGCTGTGGGAATTGCTGCATGAGGAGGCCTATGTCCCCGCGCTGGGCGCGCTCTCGGGCAACCAGGCAATGCAGATGGTCCGCGCAGGGCTGAAGGCGATCTACCTCTCGGGCTGGCAGGTCGCCGCGGACGCCAACACCAGCGCTATGTATCCCGATCAGTCGCTCTACCCCGCCAGCGCCGGACCCGACCTGTGCCGCCGCATCAACGCCACGCTCCAGCGCGCCGACCAGATCGAGCATCAGGAAGGCGGCGCGACCCGTGACTGGTTCGTGCCCGTGGTCGCCGATGCCGAGGCCGGCTTCGGCGGGCCGCTCAACTGCTTCGAGATCATGAAAGCCTATATCGCCGCGGGCGCTGCGGGCGTGCATTTCGAGGACCAGCTCGCCGCCGAGAAGAAGTGCGGCCATCTGGGCGGCAAGGTCTTGATCCCCACCCAGGCGCACATCCGCAACCTCGATGCCGCACGCTTGGCCGCCGACGTCTCGGGCGTGCCCACCCTCCTGATCGCGCGCACCGACGCCGAAAGCGCGAAGCTCATCACTTCAAACGTCGACCCGCGCGACCATGCGTTCCTCACCGGCGAGCGCACCGCCGAAGGTTTCTTCCGGCTGAAGCCGGGGACCGGCGTCGATCACTGTATCGCGCGCGGGCTCGCCTTCGCCCCCCATGCCGATTTGTTGTGGTGGGAAACCTCGAAGCCCAACCTCGCCGACGCCCGCCGCTTCGCCGAGGCGATCCGCAAGGAGCATCCCGACAAGCTCCTCGCCTATAATTGCTCGCCGAGCTTCAATTGGGAGGCCAATCTCGATCGCGACGACATCGCCCGCTTCCAGCGCGAGCTGGGTGCGATGGGCTACAAGTTCCAGTTCGTGACGCTCGCGGGCTTCCACCAGTTGAACCACGGCATGTTCGAGCTCGCTCGCGGCTATGCGGCGCGCGGCATGGCCGCCTATTCGGAGCTGCAACAGGCCGAATTCGCAAGCGAAGCCGCCGGCTACACCGCCACCCGCCACCAGCGCGAGGTCGGCACCGGCTATTTCGACCGCGTCGCCCAGACACTCACCGGCGGGCTGAGCACCACCACCGCGCTCGGTGAGTCGACCGAGGCCGCGCAGTTCAACAGGCAAGCCGCATGACGGACATCGAAACAGGAGACAGAGGAATGCACACCGACACCCAACGCCCCCGCGCCGTCTTCTCGAACGAGGATTTCGCGCTCCTCAAGGAAGCGCTCGCCGAGCACGTCAAGCGCGTCGCGGACGATCCGCGCTCGGCCAAGTTCAGCAATCTCTACCACCGGTTGGGGCGGCTGGCCTGACCCCGCGAGGCCGCGGGTGCGAGATCGTTTGACAACGCCCTCGCCCCGGCGAAAGCTGTGCGCGAGGCAATTGGGGACGGCAGCATGCCCACGGCGCTCGTCACCGGCGCATCGGCCGGGCTCGGCACGCATTTCGCGCTGGCGCTGGCGCAGCGCGGCTACCATCTTGTCCTCGTCGCGCGGCGCGGCGAGCGGCTCGATGCACTCGCCGAGCTGGTCGGCCGCCGCCACGGGGTTTCCGCGCACGTCATCGTCGCCGATCTCGCCAAGAAGAATGCCGTCACCCGCCTCGCCGCCGAGCTCGAGGCGCGCGACCTCGCGATCGATCTGCTCGTCAACAATGCGGGCTTCGGCGCGCGCGGCGAGTTCGCGAGCCTCGATCGGGCGATGCAGGCGCGGATGATCGATCTCAACTGCCGCGCGCTGGTCGAGCTGACCCATGCGGTGCTGCCCGGCATGATCGCCGTGCGCCGCGGCGCGATCCTAAACGTCGCCTCGACCGCCGCCCTCCAGCCGGGGCCGTGGATGGCGGTCTATTACGCGACCAAGGCCTTCGTCCTCTCCTTCTCCGAAGCGCTGCACGAGGAAATGAAGCCGCACGGCATCCGCGTCGCCGCGCTCTGCCCCGGCCCGACGCGGACCGAATTCGCCGAGCGCGCCGACATGACCGACAGCGACCTCTTCCGCCGTTTCGCCAGCAGCCCCGAGCGCGTGGTGCGCGACGGCCTCAAGGCGCTCGACGCCGGCCGCGCGGTCGCGGTGTCGGGCGCGACCAACAAGCTGATGGCGGCCTCGATCCGCTTCACCCCCCGCCCCCTCGCCCGCCGGATCGCCGGCGCGCTCCAGAAGAAACGGCAGGACGCCGGCTAGCGTCGCGCCAGCTCGTTGGCCGCATTGGCGAGTTCGATGAACGCCGATCCTTCGGGCACGACATATTCGTTCTCGCCCCAGAAGAAGGGCCAATCCTCGTGGTTCTCGGGGAAATCGGGCTTGACGACCAGCACCCCCGGCACGACCCCGCCGGCAATGAAGCTGAAGTCGGCGCGGTTGTTGCCATAGGCCACTTCCTTCGAGCGCGTGCCCACGCCCGAGACGAACGAGATGTCCGATCCCGGATGGTTGCCGAGCAGGAAAGCCAGGCTGCGGAACACCGGATCGGCATCGACGATCTCCGGGAACGCCTTGTGCAGCGCATAGGCCGTCAGCCCGTATTCCATCACCGTTCCGCTCCCCGCCCAGCCGCCGGTGGTGACGGGCACGCCATAGGGATTGGCAGAGGCGATCTTGGCCGATTGCGCCGCCCAGGTCCGCACCGCGGGTTCGAGCGCAGTGCGATAGCTCGCCGGCATGTCGGGAATCGCGCTCACCGCCGTCACGGCATTGCCCGCGAAATGCTCGGCGATCTTCGGCCACAGCGCCGTCACCGCCTCGGCGTAGCGTTGGTCGCCGGTCGCCTTGAGCAGTTCGACGGCCGCGGCGAATTGCTCGGCTTCGAGCGGCCCGCCGGTGGTGTTGCCGTGGCTGAAGCGATCGGGCGCGTGGCCCTGCTCCTCGGCCCAGGTCCGCGTGGCGATACCCAGCGCCTTCTGGGCCAGCGCATCATCGAACCCTTTCAGCGCCCGCGCCGCCGCCGCGAGCCCGGCGGCCGAGCCGTAGTCGAGCGCGGACGATTTGCTGGTGAACGCCCAGCGATCGTCGGGCGTCCCGCTGCGATCGCCTTTGACTTCATACGGCTGGAGCGCCGGATCGTAGATATGGCCGTCGGTCTTCGATGCGGCGTCGCCCAGGTGCGTATACTGGCCGACATCGGGCGCGACGATGCCGTTGATCGCATGGCCCACCGCGTCGAACTGCGCGACGAGCTGCAGCGTGCCGTGGCGGATCTGCTGGAGCAGGTCGGGCGCACCGTCGGGGACGTGCATCTCGGTGCGGCGCGTTGCCTCGTCGACGCTGGTGGTGTCGCGCTTCAGCCCGAACGCCTCCCAGCTACGCACCATCGAGCGGATGACGGCGTACTGGCTCTGCGTGCGGATGTCGAAATCGCCGGCGTCGAACCAGCCGCCGACGTTGAGCCCCGGAATATGCTCGCCGCCCTTGAACCGCGTATCGGTCGTCGGACCCTGCGCGTAGAGATCGAGATGCTCGTGGTTCACCGGCGCCTGGCGCGCGTCGTCGCGATGCGCCTCGCCATGCCACACGCGATACGCCTCGTTGACGAACATATGGTCCATCGCGACCGGAAAATAGACGTCGAGCGTCGGGTGCCAGGCATCGGCATAGAGGTCGTCGGCGATACGGAACGGCGCGGTGCGCGTGTCGCCATAAGCGAGCACATAGATGCCCGGATCGCGCACCTCGCTGAAATCGAAGCGCAAATAATGGTAGCGCAGGTAATCGCCCCAATCCGCGGCGGCGGCGCTCTTGACGACGTGCTCCGTGCCGTCCTCGCCGATCCTGAGCAGCCGCACCGGCGGACGCCGCGTGTCGTTGCCGTCGAGCTCGACCGTCGCGACCTTCGCCTGCCCCGGCACATAGCCGAGCTGCGAATGGCCGATCACTGGCGCGCGCAACCAGCCCGGCACGCTCGTCGCCGCGACCGTCCAGCGCAGCACCGTGCCGGTCTTGCCCACAGGCAACAGCGAGCGCAGCACGAACCAGCCGTTCTGCGCCTGGTTGCGCCCGTCATAGAGGGCGATCGGCGCGCCCTCGGAGCGCACGGTCACCCGGCGCGCGGGATCGTCGGGCGCGAGTACGAAGCGGTGGCCTTCGGCGATCGGCAAGGGCTCGGCACCGGGGCCGTCGCTGCGCCCGCTCGCCGCGTTGCGCTCGGGCGTCGCCGCCATCGCGCTCGCCGGATAGAGCGGAAAGCCGCCGGGCTCGCCGTCGGCCACAAAGGTCTTGTGAAAATAGGCGGCGGGCAGGAATTCGAGATTGAACCCCGCCTTGCCGACAAGCGCCTCGGGCAAGGCCTGCGGCAATTCGATGCTGATCTCCAGGGCGTTGCCGCGCGGCACGGTGCGAATGATGTAGCGGAAATCGGGATAAGCGAGCGTCGCGGTCACCGTGCCGGTGGCGGCATCAACCTTGCGATCGACGAGCCGGCCGGTCGCATCCCACTGGCCGGGCGTCGCCGACAGCCGCACGTCGCCGTTGGTCGCGATCCGCTCGTCCTGCTGGATCAGTTCCACGCCGCTGATCTTCGCGTCCGCAAACAGCCCGTCATACCAGTTGCTGAACACCAGCCAGTTGACCGCCGGGGCCTCGTAATAACCCGCGTCGCCCAGCGTGAGCGCGGGCTGGTTCATCGTCTGCGCATGCACCCCGGCGACCGCCAGCGCGATCGGCAGGGTCGCCGCCGTCAACAGGAACCGCATCATTCCCCTCCCCTTTCCCCGCGCCCTCACCGAAACGCGATGGTATGGAATACCAAATTGGTAACGCTATCCTAACAGTGCGAACGGCCAGGTAAAGAGCGATGGCATCGGTGAGCGATCCTGGAGGGCTATTCGGCCGCTTCGACCCGCGGCGCGGCGTCGAGAGCGCGATAGCGGTCCTCGGTCTCGTCCATGTAGCGGCGCGTCAGCGGCACCGCGTCGCGCTGCTTGGCGAGCTGGATCTGGAAGTTGCAATGGTCGCTGTGGCGGAATGCCGTGATCGCGCTCGCGAGATAGAAGCACCACATGCGATAGAAGCGCGCGTCGTAGATCGCCTCGATCTGCTCGCGCGCGGCGACAGTGCGGTCGTACCAGGCCTCGAGCGTATAGGCGTAATGCAGTCGCAGCACCTCGACATCGGTCGCCCACAGGCGGTTGTCCTCGACATGCGGCATGATCTCGGACAGCGCGGGCGAATAGCCGCCCGGGAAGATGTATTTGCGCGTCCACGAATCGGTCTCGCCAGGCCCGCCCGCGCGGCCGATCGAGTGGATCAGCGCGACCCCGTCGGGCGCCAGCCGATCGCCGACGACATCGAAGAAGCGCCGATAATTGGGGCGGCCCACATGCTCGAACATTCCCACCGAGACGATCCGGTCGAACGTGCCGTCGAGTTCGCGGTAATCGATCTTCTCGAAGCGCACCCGATCCGCGACGCCGGCTTCCTGCGCGCGCCGCCGCGCGACCGCGAGCTGTTCGTCGGACAGCGTGATGCCGAGCACATCGACGTCGGCGACGCGGTTCAGATAGAGCGCCATCCCGCCCCAGCCGCAGCCGATGTCGAGCACCCGCTGGCCCGGCCGAAGCAGCAGCTTGGCGGCGATGTGCGCCTTCTTGTCGAGCTGCGCCTGTTCGAGCGTCTCATGCCCGGGGTCGGTCCAATAGGCGCAGCTATATTGGCGGTCGGCATCGAGGAAGAGATCGTAGAGGCGATCGGACAGGTCGTAATGATGCGCGACGTTGCGTTCCGACCGGCCGAGGCCGTTGCGTTCGAGCATGGTCTTCAGCCAGGCGCGCTGGCGGCCGAGCAGGGTACGCGGTCCGCTGCCACGCTGCCAGGACGCATTCGAGAGAACGAGATCGAGCAGCTGGCGGATATCGCCTTCCTCGATCACGATGCGCCCGTCCATGAAACCCTCGCCCGCACCCAGCGACGGGTTGCGCAGGATCGCCCAGGCGGTGCTGCGATCGGTGATGCGGATCGCGCTGTGCCGGTCTCCGGGCTTGCTGCCCTGGTACACCGAGCGCTTGCCGTCCGGCCACGTCACTTCGAGCCGGCCGGACTGGATCAGCTTCCGGAACAAACTGTCGAGCAGCTTCAATCATCCCTCCAACGTCTGCGTTCCAGCGCGGCCGCCAGGGCCCGACGCGCTTCTATCGTTCGACGACATACAAGAAAACCCATCGGAAAGTTCCCCGGCCGTCACATATGCTCGAGCAACCGCTCGAGCATCGGCCGCATCCGCCGGAGCTCGGCACGGTGATGCGCGGCGAGCGAGGTGATCGCCGCCCGCCCCTGCCTGGTGATCGCAACGCTGACGTGGCGTCGATCTTCCTCGCTGCGGCAGCGCACGACGAGACCGATCTTTTCGAGCCGGTTGACGAGCTCGGTCGTGCTGTGCGGGCGCAACATCAGCCGGTCGGCGAGCGCGCCCACCAGCATCGCACCGTCGGGCGACGCACGCAGCGCGAGCAACACCTGATAATGCTGCGGCGTCAGCCCCGCCGCGACCGCCGCTTCCTCGCTGAAGCGCACGAAACGGCGCAACTCGTACCGGAAGGTCGCGAGCGTTTCGTAGTCCTTATCGCGCAACGGATCGCCGGCCATGCCCAGCGTGATGGCACGGAACGCGCTCGCTTGCCATAGTTCGTGTTAAGATATAAGTGCCCGCCATCCTTCACCGAACGACGAAAGAAGAGGCAATGGATCGATCGTCCATCGCGGCCGCACCCGTGGTTGCGCGTGCGCCGCGACTCGCCGATCACAGCGCGGACCGGCGCATGCTGCTGCTCGGCGGCATGGCGCTGGTGGTGGGCACCGGCGGCGCGGCGTCAGCGTGGCTGCTGCTTCATCTGATCGCCATCGTCATCAACCTCGCATGGTTCGGACGGCTGTCGGCCGAGCCGGCACTGATCCTCGACAACACGCTGGGCATCGCGGGCATCGCGATTCCCGTGATCGGCAGCGCGATCGTCGGGCTGATGGCGCGCTACGGCAGCGACAAGATCCGCGGTCACGGCATTCCCGAGGCGATCGAGGCGATCCTCTACGGGCAGAGCCGCCTCTCCCCCAAGGTCGCGATCCTCAAGCCGCTGTCGTCGGCGATCTCGATCGGCACCGGCGGACCATTCGGCGCCGAGGGCCCGATCATCATGACCGGCGGCGCGATCGGATCGATCTTCGCGCAGCGCTTCCGGCTTACGGCCGCCGAGCGCAAGACGTTGCTCGTCGCAGGCGCCGCGGCGGGCATGACCGGGATTTTCGGCACGCCGATCGCGGCGATCCTGCTCGCGATCGAAGTCATGCTGTTCGAATGGAAGCCGCGCAGCTTCGTGCCCGTCGTCGTCGCGGCGCTGACCGCGCTGGCGTGGCGCCCCTATCTCGTCGGCGAGGGGCCATTGTTCCCGTTCGAGGCCGCGATCACGATCGACACGACCATCCTCCTTATCGCCGCGTTGCTCGGCGTGCTGACGGGCTTCATCGCCGCCGGGCTGTCGAGCGCATTGTATCGCATCGAGGACGGCTTCCATGCGCTGCCCGTCCACTGGATGTGGTGGCCGGCACTCGGCGCGGTGGTGGTCGGGATCGGGGGCATCATCGAGCCGCGCGTGCTCGGTGCCGGATACAACAGCATCCAGGATCTGCTCGACGGGTCGCTCGCGCTCAAGGCGATGCTGCTGCTGCTCGTGGTCAAGGGTGTGGTGTGGCTGGTCGCGCTCGGATCGGGGACGTCGGGCGGCATCCTCGCGCCGTTGCTGATCCTGGGCGGCGCCGTTGGCGGAATCGTCGGACTGTGGCTGCCCGGCACGCCTGGAGCCTGGGCGATGATGGGCATGGCGGGCGTGATGGCCGCCGCGATGCGCGCACCGCTCACCGCCGCTTTGTTCGCGGTCGAACTGACCGGGCATTTCGATGCGCTCCCCGCCACCGCGGCGACCGCAGGCGCGGCCTATGCGGTGGCGGTGCTCGTGCTCAAGCGCTCGATCCTGACCGAGAAGATTTCACGCCGCGGCCGCCACGTCCTCCAGGAGTACAGCGTCGATCCGCTGGCGATCGCGCAAGCCGACCAGATCATGACGCGCGATCCCAGGACGCTCGCCGAAGACATGCCGATCGCCGAGGCGATCCGCTTCTTCGAGCAGGCCGAACATCGCAGCTATCCGGTGGTGGACAAGGAAGGACGCCCGATCGCGATCGCCTCGCGCGCCGATGCGCTGCGCTGGCGACAGGCGGAGCTCGCGCCCGATTTCACGCTCGGCGAGCAAATGTCCGACCGGTCGATGCCGGTCGTCCACCCCGCAACGCCGGCGACCGACATCGCCAATCTGATGATCGCGGAGGACATGGGCCGTATCTGCGTCGTCGACCCGGAATCGGGCGTGTTGATCGGCCTGATCGCGCGGCGCAATCTGCTCACGGCACGCGCGGGCACGGTCCGCGAGGAGCAGGAGCGCAGCGCACGCAAATGATGAACCGGCTGAGCGCGAGAGACGTGCTTCGCTGTCGGTCACGCGGTGCCGCTATTCGCGAGCGACGCGGTCGCTCCTTCTCGGTTGTCGGAGATGGTTAAGGATGCACCAAGCGTGACGCGCTCGTGATCTCGTTGATCCCCGCCCGCTCTTCTCCGCGGCGTCGCATCGTATCGGCGAGCCACAGCAACTCTTCCCGCTCCGAACTGGCGAGCATTCGGGTAGCGATTCCTTCGATGCGGTCGGCGCTCTCACGTAGCGCATGGAGCGCCGCATCGGAAATTGGGCCAATGCCTGGACTCATACTCATCCCTACAATTGCTGCGCGGGTACCACGTACCTGAAACACATCAGGCGTCTGCCTGATAGTTCGGCGTTGTTGCACCTGCATGTCGTCAGGTTGTGCCGCGCAAACGCCAGAACGGGACAATTGTTTCCTGACTCAGTGTAACTAGGTCAGGCTTTAATCGGCCGGAATGTCGCACACTTTCCTGATCCTTCGAGATCAGGATGGTCGTTGTGTCGCCTATCGATTAAGGACGCCAGATCGCAGTCAGGACGCGTCGCCCGTCTCGGAAATCGGGACGATCTGAACGTTGTCGATCCACCCCGTCTCCGTACCTTGCAGGCCAGTCGCCGCCTTCTGGATACCAACCGTCTGGATTGGGCATCCTTCCGAAGGAACCATAAAGTCCGTGGCGGCACGATTGTCAGCCATCGCCCCCGAATCCGGCTCGACCGCGCTTTTCGATCCAGCATCGGAGCAATAGACCAGAACCTTGATGCTCGTATCCGGACGACCGTTATCAAGCGCTGTCATCCACGACAGCTGATAAGTGCCGGGCCGTAATGCCATGATCTGACGCGCCGCGATCGTGCGTACCGTCATCGAGGACCTGATTTCGAGCGCGTTGCCGCTAAGCGGTTTGGGTCCGGGTCGGACGGCAACGTCGAGCCCCGCTTGGGATTGCAGCTGCCAAGTAAAGGGGCTGGCCGAAGCAGTTCCCGGATTTGCGTCGAAAGCACCGTTGAAGATCAGGCTGTTGTTGCTTCGATCACAAGCGCGCCGCCACAAATCCCGGGCGGCATCGGCATTATGCTTCCTGATCAAGGAATTCGCGGCGATGCCGACATCGTTGCAATCTATCGGCGCCCCGTTTGCGACGGCAAGATCGATGGCAGCCATCCTGCCGGCGAGATCGGCGCCTTCGAGCGCGCCGGTTCCCGTGACAAATTTCGCGCCCCAGGGAGGATTTTTGGTCAATAGCATTGCCAGCGCTTGCTGGCCGAGCGTCGAGCGCGCCAGAACGTGCAACGAGCTTTGAACCAACTCGTTGTCGATATCGAGACGAAGAAGCGCATCGAGCCGTTGCGCGAGAACGTCGACGTCTCCTACCGCCTCGGCCTGCGCCAGCCAGTAGAACTGCGTCGGGACATTGCGCCAGCCGAGACTGCCCGCGACAGAGAACGCTGCATAGGCATCATCAGCGCGACCTAACGTAAGCAGCGAACTGCCCAGCGCCGAAGTGCTCGACGGATCGATCGGCGCGGTCCGGACGGCCCGGCGCGCGGAAACCAGCGCGTTTTCCGGGTCGTTGGCGGCCAACTCCAGGAACGCCGTCTGCGCCGCGGCGGCGCCCCCGAAATAGCTCTTTTCGGGTTGAGTCGATGTCGCCGTAACCCGATCGCTTGCGCTCATCCAGCTGAGGATGGCCAACAGGGCGGCCGCGACCGTAACAACGAGCGCAGGCACGGTGCCCTGCCCTTTGGCGGCCATCATGCCCTCCACCGGATCGGTTGGCGGACCTTATTGCGGGCCGGCTCAGTCGACATACGCCTCCTCGGTTTGAGCGCTACCGGATAGCGAAACACGCCGATAGAAACAAATCATCGCTGATCGCGTAGCTTGTCATCGCGAACCATTTCCTGCCCGCAACCGCGGAATGACCACAGCCGTTATGCCATGAGGTGGTTGCATTTCCCGATGGGCAGCATGACCACCAGATTGACGCATTGGTTCAATTCCTGGAGTTCGTCCCTGCCGGGATCGACGGTTGACAATCGAATGGACGCTGGAGGCCAACGCCGGACATTGAGTATTATGACGGAGAAGCACCATCGAACGGGTCCCCTTGTGACGCCTTGGCAAACACACCCCTCAGAAGCCGAGAATCCTCTCGGTTTCGGCATCTTCGGCAGTTCGTTGGCGTTAGTGTTGCATTCGTTGGTTGATTATCCGATGCGGTCTGTATCGTTGGGAGTGGTATCTGGGTTGATGGTGGGGATGCTGTGGCGTAGCGGGGGGAATGGAGGCGGGTTGGAGCGCCGTTCAT
>Ga0268289_100055_pt1 | contig 79893 bp, 62 predicted proteins | sample MetspNORM_FD_191340 | JGI IMG/M metagenome (GOLD analysis project Ga0268289, IMG submission 191340) | Soil microbial communities from San-Diego area, Southern California, United States - Methylocaldum sp. NOR-M | ecosystem: Environmental > Terrestrial > Soil > Desert | place: USA: California... | reverse complement strand
ACCCACCCCCCCGCCGCCAGCACCCACGCCAGCCACGCCGCGAACGCCACCCGCTGCGCCAGCGCGGGCGCCAGCAGGTCCAGCGGCAGCAGCGCGAGCACGACGACCACCGCCGCGGCGATCGCGCACGCCGCCGCGAACGGCCGCCCCGCGCGCATGCCGCGCACGCCCGCCGCAAGCAGCGCGCCGGCCGGGACGAACGCCACCCACCACAGCATCCACGCCGTCGCATGCGCGCGGCTGGCGGTGGACTCGAGGTCGCGCGGATCCAATGCCAGCACGCCCTGCGCCGCGAACGCCAGCGCCGACAGCAGCGCCAGCCACGCGCCGATGCGCGCCGGCCACGCCGCGCCGTCGCCCACCGCCGCGCGCAACCGCCATGCGACGAACGCCGCCAGCAGCCCCGGCAGCGCGAAGCCGAACGCATCGAACGCCAGCGCATGCGGCACCCCGCGCGCGCCGAGCAGCCCGAGCGGGTGCGCGAGCTGCGAATAGCCTTCGAGCAGCGCGCCGCAGGCGAGCGTTGCGGCCACGCACGACAGCGTGGCCAGGACCGCGGCGATGCGGGTCGCGCCGCTCACGCGCCCGCCCCCACCGCGGCGCGCAGGGCGCGCGCCAGGTCGCCGCGCCGCTCCACCCGGATGTCGTCGAGGCCGAGCCAGGACGCCAGCGGGCGCAGCTCCGCGGCGAGCGCCTGCGCGGTGCCCGCCGGCGCGTCGGGCTCGGCGTGCGCGCCCTTCACCACCAGCACGCCCTGGGCGCGCGCGGCCTTGAGGTCGACCCGCGCGACCAGCCGGTCGCCGAGCAGGAACGGCAGCACGTAGTAGCCGTGCACGCGCCGATGGTCGGGCACGTAGATCTCGATCCGGTAGCTGAAGCCGAACAGCCGCTCGGTGCGCGCGCGCTCCCACACCACCGGGTCGAACGGGCTCAGCAGCGCGCGCGCCTCGACTCGCCGCGGCATCCGCGCATCGCGGTGCAGCCACGCCGGTCGCGACCAGCCCTCCACCTCCGCCGGCAGCAGTTCGCCCGACCCGGCCAGCGCCGCGATCGCGCGCCGGCTGTCGTCGAGCTGCATGCGGTAGTAGTCGCGCAGGCAGGCCTCGGTGGCGATGCCGTGCGAGCGCGCCGCGCGGCGCACGAGCTCCACGTGCGCATCGCGGTCCGCGGGCTGCGGCCGCGCCAGCACCTCGGGCGGGATCACGCGCTCGGGCAGGTCGTAGAGCCGCTCGAACGCGGCGTTGCGCCCGGACACCGCCAGCTCCCCGGCGAGGAACATGTATTCCAGCACCTGCTTGGTGCGCGACCAGTTCCAGCCCCAGTGGGTGCGCGTGCGCGGCAGGCCGTCGTCGAGGTCGCGCGAGGTCGACGCGCCGCGCTCGCGCACCTCCGCCAGCAGCGAGGCGACCAGCGCCGAATCGCCGCGCTCGCCGGTCCAGGCGTGCCCGCGCTCGCGGTAGTGGCGCATGCGGTGCTGCATGTGCGGCCACAGGTCGACCGGCATGAACGCGGCCACGTGCGCCCAGTACTCCACCATCCGCCGCGGTCGGCGCCCGGACGCACGCGCCAGCAGCGCGGTGTCGTAGGGACCCATGCGGCTGTACAGCGGCATGAAGTGCGCGCGCTGCAGCACGTTGACCGAATCGATCTGCAGCACGCCGGTGCGCGCGAGCGCGCGGTCGAGGCTGCGCATCGTCGGCGCGGCGTGGCGCGGGTCGAGGAAGCCCTGAGCGGCCAGCGCGATGCGCCGCGCCTGCGCCGCGGAAACGCGCACCGGCGCCGCGGCCGCGGCCTGCGCTGCCGGCGCCCGCCCGGCGTTCGTCCCGGCCCGTCGTGCCACCATCGTCTCTGCCCCGCGGTTGAATCCCGCAAGCCTGCCACAATGTGGTCGGCACGCTCACTGCACCACGTCCACAGGAACCCTGCATGTCCCCCACCGCCACGCCCAAGCCGCACGTCTTCGACGCCACCACCGCCACGTTCGAGGCGCAGGTGCTGCAGAAATCCCTGCAGAAGCCGGTGCTGGTCGACTTCTGGGCCGAGTGGTGCGGGCCCTGCAAGGCGCTCGGCCCGATCCTGGAGAAGCTGGCGGCCGAGTACCACGGCGCGTTCGAGCTGGCCAAGGTCGACACCGAGGCCGAGCCGCAGATCGCCGGCGCCTTCCAGATCCGCTCGATCCCGACCGTGTTCCTGGTCAGCGGCGGCCAGATCGTCGACGGTTTCCAGGGCGCGCTGCCGGAGGGCCAGCTGCGCGAGTTCCTGTCCCACCACGGCATCGTGCCGGCCGAGCCCGCGGCGGAGGCGCCCGGCGAGCCGGCGCCCGCCGCGCCGGTCGACCCGCACGCCGAAGTGATGCGCCTGCGCAAGGCGATCGAGGCCGAGCCCGACAAGGCCGAGCTGCGGCTCGACCTCGCGCTCGCGCTGCTGCAGACCGGCGGCGCGCACGAGGCCGAGCAGCTGCTCGACGCCCTGCCGGCCAATCTCGCCACCGACGATCGCGCGATCCGAGCCCGCGCCCGCCTGGGCTTCGCCGCGCTGCTCAAGGACGCGCCGGCGCCGGAAGTGCTGGAGGCCGCGATCGCCGCCGATGCCGGCGACCTGCGCGCGCGCCACCTGCTCGGCGTGCACCGCATCGTGTCCGGCGACGCCGAGGCGGGGCTGGAGCAGTTCCTCGAGATGCTGCGGCGCGACCGCGGCTTCGACGACGGCCTGCCGAAGAAGGCGCTGATCGACGCTTTCCGCGTGGTCGAGGACGAGGACCTGGTCGGCCGCTACCGCCGCAGGATGTCGTCGCTGCTGCTGGTGTGACCCCAAGGCCAGCGCCGATGTTTTCCCTGTCATCCCGAGCGCAGCGAGGGATCTGCCCGTCGCGAAAGGATCCCTCGCTGCGCTCGGGATGACATTCCTGCTGTTCGCGCCGAAGGACCGCCACCCGACCCATGGCCCGCAAAGTCTCCGCATCCACCCTGCGCCGCGTCCTCAACCTCTGGCCGCCGTTCCTGTTCGCCGGCATCCGCGTGCGCGAGCTGTCCGGGGACTACCGCCGCGCGCGGGTCGAGCTGCGCCAGCGCTGGTACAACCGCAACTTCGTCGGCACGCACTTCGGCGGCAGCCTGTTCGCGATGACCGATCCGTTCTGGATGATCATGACGATGCAGGCGCTGGGCGACGGCTACATCGTCTGGGACAAGGCCGCGCAGATCGAATTCACCAAGCCCGGCCGCGGCACCGTGTCCGCCGCGTTCCGGCTCGACGACGCCGTGCTCGACGGCATCCGCGCCGCCACGGCCGGCGGCGACAAATGCCTGCACTGGTTCGAGACCCCGGTCGTCGACGCCGCCGGCGACACCGTCGCGCTGGTGCGCAAGCAGGTCTACGTGCGCCGCAAGCCGCCGCGCGCGGCAGACGGTTGACTCAAGGCGCCGGCGCGGCCGGCGTTTCCGGCGCGGACGCCTTCACGGGCGCCTCCAGCGGTAACCGCCACCAGCCCCCGCGTCGCTGGTCGAACTGGCGGACTTCCACCGCGGCGCCGCCGTCGACGAAGCGCAGCTCGCGCGCATGGCTGCGCGTCGTCGCCCAGAACCGGCGCAGCGCGGCCGCGCGCGCCGCCGCCTCCCCGGCCCTTGCGTCGCGCAGCGATGCCACGCCGCGCAGCAGGTCGAGCCTGGCGCCGGCGTCCTGCGTGCGCCAGACGTAGCCGGCGTCAGCACCGTTGGAGATGTCGGCCAGCATGCAGCCCGAAAGATTCGCCAGGCATTCCATGCGCCAGTACGAGCGCTGCGGCGAAGGCGCCGGTGACACCTTGGCATCCGCCTCGAGCAGCCGCCTGGTGTGCCCGCTGCACGCCAGCGTGCGCGACTCGGCCGCCAGCGCCTCGGTGCGCGCCGGGTCATAGACGATCGAACCCAGGGCCCGGCCGATCCTGCCGACTGCCTTGGAATCGAGGATGCCGCGCATCACCTCGCTGCTGACCGCATGCTCCTTTCGCAGCGCGTCGCATACCGAAAGCTCTTCGACCGCTGGCGGCGCAAGCGCTGCTTCGCACGCCTGCGGCAATGCGTGGTCGGCCGGCAGTTCCGCCAGCATCTGCGCAAGCAACCTGCCGTAACCGTCGGTGGCCAGGCCGATGCCCTGCATCCGCAGGATCAGGGTGTCGCTGCGGGCGCCGAGCCGGCGCCAGGTCCCGACACCCTCGCAGGCCCGGGCGACGCCCGCGTCGATATCGCCCATCGCATAGGCCTGTGCGGCCTGCGTGATGCCCGTTCCAAGCAGGTTGTGCTCCAGCATCGGCACACTGAAGTCCGCCGGCCTGCGGTCGCGCAGGAAATCATCGCCGCGCAGCGCGGCGACACGCTCGAGCAGCCGCCGGTTGCGCGCCACCAGCGCGGCATAGGCCGCCGGATCGGCGCGCACCCGCTGCAGGCAGTCCTCGCGGATGCCGCAGAACAGGTCGGCGTCCGCCGCGGCCGGCTGCAGCTCCGCGTACCGGTCCGCGGCGACGCTGCGGTACGCCTGGAGCCGCGCCACGCTCTCCGGCATCTCCGCCACCAACGCCCGCAGCCTGGCCATGTCCTCGTCCGTGACCGCCTCCATGCGCGCGGCCGGCACGTCGTACCGCAGCAGCCACACGGCCGCGAATGCGTTGCGGCCCGCGGGCGCCGGGCGCGGCTGCAGCAACGCCATCGCCTCGCGCTGCGCGGGCGTGAGCGGCTGCATCCGTGACCACGTCCACAGTCCGGCGGCCAGCACCAGCAGCACGCACAGGCCCGACGCCAACCACTTCAGCAATCGCCGCATCACGCTCCCCCGTTCCCCGTCTTCGCGCCACTTTAACGAATCCAACCTCGTTCATCCGCGCCGCGCGCATTGCACTATGCTTGTCGCTGCCATGGGGGGATCCATGCACGACACGCTGTCTGACGAGAGCGGGAAGGGTTCGTTGCCGGAAATCGCCGGCTATGCGGTGCTGCGCGCGATCGGCCACGGCGGCATGTCGACGGTGTACCTCGGCCAGCAGGTCTCGCTGGCGCGCCAGGTCGCGATCAAGGTGATGCTGCCCGAGGCGCTGGCCGACGAGGTCAGCCGCCGCCGCTTCGAGAACGAGGCGCGCACCATCGCGCGGCTCGAGCATCCGCACATCGTCGGCATCTTCGACGTCGGCCGCACCCGCGACGGCCTGCCCTACTACTCGATGCCGCACCTCACGCGCGGCCACCTCGGCCAGCGCATCGGCGAGCACCCCGAAGGCATGGACCAGGCGCAGGTGCGCGAGGTGCTGCACGCGCTGCTGTCGGCGCTGGGCTACGCGCATGCGCGCGGCACCATCCATCGCGACGTCAAGGCCGAGAACGTCCTGTTCGACGAGGCCGAGCGCCCGCTGCTCGCCGACTTCGGCATCGCCCTGCGCCGCGGCTACGGCACCCGCGTGACCACCACCGGCATGGCCGTCGGCAGCACGGCCTACATGGCGCCGGAGCAGGCGCGCGGCGAGGAGGTCGACCATCGCGCCGACCTGTACTCGGTCGGCGTGCTGGCGTGGGAGATGCTCACCGGCAAGCTGCCCTACGAGGCCGGCGACGCGGTGTCGATGGCGATCATGCACGTGCGCGACCCGATCCCGCGCCTGCCGCCGCGGCTGCGCCACTGGCAGCGCTTCATCGACCATGCGCTGGCGAAGGGACCGCTGAAGCGCTTCCGCGACGCCGCGCACATGCAGGCCGCGCTCGATCGCGTGCCGCAGCGCAGCGGCACACACGAGATGCTGGCGCTCCCGGCGCTGCGCGAGAAGGCGGCCAGCGTGCGCAAGATGCCGGTGTGGGCGTGGCTGGGCGTGCTGCTGGTGGTGGCCGCCGGCATCGGCGTCTACCTGCGCGGCGGCCAGGACCAGGACGGCTATTTCCGCGTGCAGCCGGCGCCCACGGCGGTGGCGACCTCCGCCGATGCCGACGCGTCGGTGCTGCTGCCGGCGCCACCGGACCCGGCCGGCGTGGTCACCGCCGACCCGGCCGGCGCGCTGCTGCGCGCCGCGCCCAAGTCCGACGCCGAACGCTGGGTGGCGCTGGCCGACCGCCAGATCCGCCAGGGCCGCCTCACCACGCCGAAGGACGGCAACGCGCGCGACAGCCTGCTCGCGGCGCAGCGCAGCGACCAGGCCTACCTGGGCCTGGCGCCGGCGGTGGGCCGGTTCGTCGATGCGATGGCCGACGAGGTGGCGGACAGCCTCGAGGCGGGCGACGACGAGCGCGCGCGCCGGCTGGTCGGCGACGCGGTCTCGCTCGCGACGGTGCTGCAGCAGTACGACGCGCCGGCGGTGGCCGCGCTCAACAAGCGCATGGGCAAGGCCCTGCAGGCGCGGGTGCAGGCCGCGGCGGATGCGTTCGATCCTGCCGCCGCGAAGAAGGCCGTGGACACCGCGCGTGCGCTCGGCCTGCCGCGCACGGAGGTCGCGGCGCTGGCCGCGCGCGCCGAGGACATCCCCAGGCCGGGCGAGCGGCTCGACCGCATCGCCGGCGACATGGTGCTGGTGCGCAACGGCGACACCATGTTGGCGGCCTCGCGGCGGCCGGTCAGCCGCGACGAGTACGCGCGCTTCGCCGCCGCCACCGGCCGCGCGCCGGCGCGCTGCCGTGCGAGCGCCTCGCTGCTGCGCATCGTCGCGCCGCGCGACTGGAAGTCGCCCGGCTTCGAGCAGTCGGGCGACCAGCCGGTGGTCTGCGTGTCCTGGGACGACGCCGCCGCCTACGCCCGCTGGCTGGGCCAGCGCGACGGCCACGCCTATCGCCTGCCGCACGCGCGCGAGGCCGGGCTGCTGCCGGCCACCGGCGGCAACAAGCGCGTCGCCGAATGGAACACCGACTGCAGCGGCGACTGCAGCCAGCGGATGCGCAGCGGCACGAGCTGGCGCGGCGGCGGCGGCGCGCGCGCGCTGGAGGCCACGCGCGGCTACGACGACGTGGGCATCCGGCTGGTGACGGACCTGCCGCATGCGGTGGCGAAGCGCTGACGAGGCCGGCGGCGGGTTGGATTGGGCGGCTCGGCTCGGGCCGGACTCGGTGGCCGGTGTGTTCGCGGGGAAGGCGTCGCGACTTCCGTGGCTCCTACGGGTGCGATCGTGCGGCGACGGTGGATTGGAGCGGATGATCGCGCAGGGTGATCGCGCGCGGCGTCCGCGCCACGGCGGCGGCCCGGTAGAATCGCCGCCATGTCGACGCCCCCGACCAGCCGCCCGCCGCGGCACGGCTTCAAGAAGACCCTGCTCACCGGACTGCTGACCCTGCTGCCGATCTGGCTGACCTGGGTGGTGGTGAAGTTCGTGTTCGTGCTGCTGTCGGACACCAGCCGGCCGCTGGTGCAGCCGCTGCTGCACAACGTCGCGGTCTCCGACCCGCGCATGTGGGGCTGGCTCGACGATCCCTGGGTGCAGACCGCGATCGCGCTGGTCGCCACGCTGCTGGTGATCCTGCTCTCGGGCGTGATGGCGCGGCGGGTGTTCGGCCAGCGCATGCTGCGCTGGTTCGAGGCGCTGGTGCGGCGCGTCCCGTTCGCCAGCACCATCTACGGCAGCGCGCGCCAGCTGCTCGACATCCTGCAGACCAAGCCCGACGGCACCCAGCGCGTGGTGCTGATCGACTTCCCGCACAGTCAGATGAAGTCGGTGGGCTTCGTCACCCGGGTGATCCGCGAGCAGGGCACCGGGCGCGAGCTCGCCGCGGTGTACGTGCCGACCACGCCGAACCCGACCTCCGGCTACCTCGAGATCGTGCCGGTGGAGAAGATCACGCCGACCGACTGGACCGTCGACCAGGCGATGAGCTTCATCATCTCGGGCGGCGCGGTGTCGCCGGATTCGATCCCGTTCGCGGCGCCGGGATCCGCGCCGGGTGCGGGCGACCGCGCGCGCGAACTCCCGTGATCGCCGCGGCTGTCATCCCGAGCGCAGCGAGGGACCTTTGTTGCGGCACCGACAGATCCTTCGCTGCGCTCGGGATGACAGCGATTGCCTGGCACGGGTGGGCCGCGGCGCCCGCCCGGATCACGCGGCCCCGGACGAGCCCATGAACCGCTTCATCGACGACCGCACCACCCGGCTGTTCATCGCGCTGGCGGCGTTCTTCTGCGTCAACGCGGCGCTGGCCGAGTTCATCGGGGTCAAGATCTTCGCGCTCGAGGACACGCTCGGCATCCGCCCGCTGGAGTGGAACCTGTTCGGCCAGGCTGGCTCGCTCAACTTCACCGCCGGCACGCTGCTGTGGCCGATCGTGTTCATCATGACCGACACGATCAACGAGTACTTCGGCCGCCGCGGCGTGCGTTTCATCAGCTGGCTGGCCGCGGCGCTGATCGTGTACGGCTTCGCGTTCGCCTACATCGCCATCCACCTGGCGCCGGCGCCGTGGTGGGTCGGCGTGGCCAAGGACCAGGGCGTGCCCGACTACCAGGCCGCGTTCGCGGCGGTGTTCGGCCAGGGGCTGTGGACGATCTGGGGCTCGCTGATCGCCTTCATGCTCGGCCAGCTGGTCGACGTCGCGGTCTACCACCGCATCCGCCGGCGCACCGGCGACCGCCACGCCTGGCTGCGCGCGACGGGATCCACCGCGGTCTCGCAGCTGATCGACAGCTTCGTCGTGCTCTACATCGCCTTCGTGATCGGGCCGCAGCACTGGCCGACCTCGCTGTTCCTGGCGGTGGGCACGCTCAACTACCTCTACAAGATGCTGGCGGCGATCGCGCTGATCCCGCTGCTCTACCTCGCCCGCGCGGGCATCCGGCGCTACCTCGGGCGTGAGCGGGCCGAAGAGCTGCAGGAGCTTGCCGCGGCGGGGTGATTGCGCCGTGGCGATGGCGACAACGCGGGCGACATCGCAGCCTGCCCGCGCAACGCTCCCACCTCACGTCGTCATCCCCGCGAAGGCGGGGATCCAGCGACTTTCGGCACGGACGTCGTCGGAACAACGGGAAGGCAAGGGATCGGATAAACGGAACGAAGGTCACTGGATCCCCGCCTTCGCGGGAATGACGATCCTGGGCGATGACCTTTGGCCCATGCCGCTCCCTGCCCCGCGCGCGACAGTCGCGGTTTGCCCATCCCAGCCAAGGAAGCCCGCCATGACCCTGCGTCCCCTGCTGCTCGGCCTCGCCGTCGCCACCGCCATCGCCGGCACGCTCGCCCCGGCCGCGCCCGCGTTCGCGCAGGACCAGGCGGCCACGCCGGCCAGCGACAAGGCCGCGCGCCTCAATGCGCTGTACGGCGAGTACTGGGAAGAGGTGCTCAAGCTCAACCCGGTCCAGGCCACCTTCCAGGGCGATAACCGCTACAACGACCAGCTGCCCGACTTCTACAGCGCGCAGTTCCGCGCGCAGATGCACGACTTCACCACGCGGTGGCTGGAGCGGATCCAGGCGATCGGCAGCGACGGCCTGTCGGGCCAGGACCTGCTGAGCTACGAGATCTTCGTGCGCGACGCGAAGACGGCGCTCGAGGGCGAGCAGTACCCCGACTGGATGATGCCGGTGAACCAGATGGGCAGCATCGCCAGCTACACCATCCTGCTGGGCTCGGGCACCGGCGCGCAGCCGTTCAAGACGGTCAAGGACTACGACAACTGGCTGGCGCGCGGCAACCGCCTGCCGGTGCTGTTCGACTCGGCGATCGACAACATGCGCCAGGGCATGAAGGCCGGCGTGGTGCAGCCGCGCGCGCTGATGGAAAAGGTGATCCCGCAGCTGGATGCGGTGATCAAGGACAAGCCCGAGGACACCCTGCTGTGGGGGCCGGTCAAGTCGATGCCCGCGGACTTCAGCGACGCCGACAAGGCGCGCCTCACCGCCGCCTACCGCGAGATGATCGGCGAAAAGATCATGCCCGCCTACCGCAAGCTGCGCGCCTTCATCGCCGACGAGTACCTGCCGGCCACGCGCGAGAGCGTCGGGCTGGACAAGCTGCCCAACGGCGCCGCGTGGTACGCCTACAACGTGCGCAGCACGACGACCACCGACCTGACGCCGGCGCAGATCCACCAGATCGGCCTGGACGAGGTCGCGCGCATCCAGGGCCAGATGCGCGGGGTGATGCAGCAGGTCGGCTTCAAGGGCTCGCTGCAGGACTTCTTCGAGTTCATGCGCACCGACAAGCAGTTCCAGTTCAAGTCCGAGGACGCACTGCTGGCCTACTACCGCTCGCTGGAGGCGAGGATCGAGAAGAAGATCCCCGAGCAGTTCACGCTGCTGCCCAAGGCCGGCTTCGAGATCCGCCCGGTCGAGCCGTTCCGCGCCAAGTCGGCCGCGGGTGGCGAGTACATGTCGCCCAGCGAGGACGGCTCGCGCCCCGGCATCTTCTACGTCAACACCTACGACCTGCCGGCGCGCAAGACCTGGGACGCGGAGGACCTGTTCCTGCACGAGGCGATCCCCGGCCACCACTTCCAGCTCGCGCTGCAGCAGGAGCTGAAGGACATCCCGGCGTTCCGTCGCTTCGGCGGCAACACCGCCTACGTCGAGGGTTGGGGCCTGTACGCCGAGTCGCTGGGCAAGGACCTGGGCGTGTACGAGACCCCGTACGACTACTTCGGCTACCTGCAGAACGAGATCTGGCGCGCGATCCGCCTGGTCACCGACACCGGCCTGCACAGCAAGGGCTGGACCCGCGAGCAGGTGATCAAGTACATGCTGGAGAACTCCGCCGCCGGCGAGACCGACGCCACCGCCGAGGCCGAGCGCTACATCGCCTGGCCGTCGCAGGCCACCGCCTACAAGATCGGCGAGCTGAAGATCCAGGCGCTGAAGAAGAAGGCGAAGGCGCAGCTGGGCGACCGCTTCGACCCGCGCGAGTTCCATGCGCAGATCCTGAAGGACGGCGCGGTGCCGCTGGACGTGCTGGAGGCGAAGATCGACCGCTGGCTGGCGGAGAAGCAGAAGGGCTGAGCCCGGGAGGTCGGGATGACGCGACACGCCAAGATGATCGCCGCCGCGCTGCTGTGCGGCGTGCTGGCCTGGCAAGGGCCTCTGCATGCGGCCCGGCCCGACGCCGGGAACGGGACCCGTCAGGGACCGATCCACCAGTTGCGCGTGTACGAAATGGTGGAACGCAACGAGGACGCGTTCAACCGTCGCTTCCGCGACCACGCGCTGGGCATCATGCGCCGCCACGGCTTCAACGTCGTCGCCATTTGGGAAAGCCGTCCTGCCTCCGGTCCCACCGAGTTCGTCTACCTGCTGCAGTGGCCCGACCGGGCCACCAAGGAAAAGGCCTGGGCCGCGTTCATGGCCGACGAGGAGTGGAAGGCGATCAAGCGCGAGAGCGTGCGCAAGCTCGACGGGCCGATCATGGGCGAGATCCTCGAGGACAAGACGCTGGAACTGGTGGATTACTCGCCGCAGCGAGATCTGCTCGGCACCGATTGACGCAGCGGCGGATCGTCTCCGCTGTCATCCCGAGCGCAACGAGGGATCCTGGGCCTGTGCCGGTGCCGGATGGAAGATCCCTCGCTGCGCTCGGGATGACAGCGGACCCGGGATGACAGCGGCAGCGAGAACGCTCCATACGGTGGGTGGCGAAAGGCGACGGTTGCGCACCGGCTGCGCACCGTGACTTCCGGCGCGGTTGCGTCGTCGCCGCCAGCGTTTAGGATGGCCCCGATCCCAGGGGAAGCCCATCCATGCTCAAGATCCGCGATCTCTCGAAGACGTACGCCAACGGCGTGCACGCGCTCAAGGGCATCACGCTCGACATCCCGACCGGCATGTTCGGCCTGCTCGGCCCCAACGGCGCCGGCAAGTCCACGCTGATGCGCACCATCGCCACGCTGCAGGACGCCGACGCCGGCAGCGTGCACCTGGGCGATCTCGACGTGCTGGCGAACAAGACCGAGGCGCGGCGGCGGCTGGGCTACCTGCCGCAGGAGTTCGGCGTCTACCCGAAGGTGTCGGCGATGGCGATGCTGGACCACTTCGCGATCCTCAAGGGCGTGGTCGACGGCAGGCAGCGCAAGGCGCTGGTGCACGCGCTGCTGCAGCAGGTCAACCTGTGGCCGGTGCGCCACCGCAAGCTGGGCACGTTCTCCGGCGGCATGCGCCAGCGTTTCGGCATCGCCCAGGCGCTGATCGGGCAGCCGCAGCTGATCATCGTCGACGAGCCCACCGCGGGCCTGGACCCCGAGGAGCGCAACCGCTTCCTCAACCTGCTGTCGGAGGTCGGCGAGCAGGTCGTCGTGATCCTGTCCACCCACATCGTCGAGGACGTCACCGACTTGTGCCCGCGGATGGCGATCATCGCCCGCGGCGAGTTGCGCCTGACCGGCGAGCCGCGCGAGGCGATCCGCTCGCTCGACGGGCGGGTGTGGAAGAAGACCGTCGACAAGGCGGCGCTGGACGAGCACTTCAAGGCGCACAACGTGCTGTCCACGCGCCTGGTCGGCGGCCAGCCGGTGATCCACGTGCTCAGCGACGGCAGCCCCGGCGAGGGCTTCGCCGCGGTCGCGCCGGACCTGGAGGACGTGTACTTCGGCGAGCTGCGTCGCGCCGCGGCCGACGCCGCGCCCGCCGCCAGGGCGGCCTGAGCCATGGTCCGCCACCTGCTGGGCTTCGAGCTCGGGCAATTGCTGCGCAACGGGGTGTTCTGGATCGTGACGGCGGTCTGGGCGCTGTTCGGCTTCGGCACCATGGCCTCGGACAACGTCAGCTTCGGCGGCGGCGTCGGCAACACCATGCGCAACGCGCCGGCGGTGGTGATCAACCTGCTGGGCGCCTACAGCGTCTTCAGCGTGCTGCTGGCGACGATCTTCGTCGCCGGCATCGCCATCCGCGACTTCGAGCAGCGCACGGCCGAGCTGTTCTTCGCCACGCCGATGAAGAAGCGCGACTACCTGCTCGGCCGCTTCGGCGGCGGCCTGCTGGCGAGCATCGCGATCATGCTGGCGATGGCGCTGGGGCTGTACGCCGGCAGCCTGATGCCGTGGCTGGACGCCACGCGCCTGGGCCCGACGCCGTGGAGCGCCTACGCCTGGGCCTTCGGCGTGCTGGTGCTTCCCAACCTGCTGTTCGTCTCGGCGCTGATGTTCCTGATGGCGACGCTGACGCGGTCGATGCTCTACACCTACCTCGGCGTGATCGTGTTCTTCGTGCTGTGGACGGTGTCGGACTCATTCACGCGCGACCTCGACACGCGCTGGATCGGCGCGCTGGTCGACCCCTCCGGCAGCAACGCGGTCGGCGAGCACATCCGCTACTGGTCCAGCGCCCAGCTCAACACGCGGCTGCCCGCGCTGACCGGCCTGCTGCTGGCCAACCGTGCGCTGTGGCTGGGCGTGGCGGTGGCGATGCTGCTGGTGGCGTTCCGGCTGTTCCGCGCCGACCGCGAGGGCATCGTGCTGCGCCGGCGCCGCGCCACCGAGGCCGCTGCAGGCGCCGACGGCGCCGCCGCGGCGACGCCGCTGCCGCAGGTGCGCCTGCGCAGCGACTGGCGCGCGCAGTGGCGCCAGTACCTGCACCAGGCGTGGTTCGACCTGCGCGACACCGTGCGCGGCGCGCCCTTCATCGTGATGGTGGTGCTGGGCCTGCTGCTGGTGTTCGTGGTGCTCAAGTTCAGCGGGATGATCTACGGCACCGAAACGTGGCCGGTGACGCGGCGGATGCTGGAGGCGATCCAGGGCGGCATGAGCCTGTTCCTGGTCATCATCGTCACCTTCTACGCCGGCGAGATGGTCTGGCGCGAGCGCAGCATGCGCGTGGCCGAGGCCACCGACGCCTACGCCGCGCCCGACTGGGTGCCGCTGGCGGCGAAGATGACCGCGCTGGTCGGCGTGCTGGCGGTGGTGCTCGTCGCCTGCGCGCTGTTCACCATCGGCTACCAGCTCTTCGAGGGCTACACGGACCTCGAGCCGCTGCTGTACGCCAAGGAGCTGCTGCTGCAGCTCGTTCCGTTCGCGCTGACCGCGGCGCTGGCGGTGTTCCTGCAGGTGGCCAGCGGCAACAAGTTCGTCGGCTACGTGCTGATGATCGGCTACCTGGTCGCGCGCGGGGCGATGGGCTTCTACGACTTCGACCACTCGCTGTACATCTACGGGCGCGCGACGCCGACGCCGTACTCGGACATGAACGGCTACGGCCACTTCATCGGCCCGATGCTGTGGTTCCGCGCCTACTGGGCCGCGTTCGCGCTGTTCCTGCTCGGCATCGCCACCGCGCTGTGGCCGCGCGGCACCTCGCTGGCGTGGCCGGACCGCTGGAAGGCGGCGAAGGCGCGCCTGCGCGGCGCGCCGCTGCGGGCGACGCTCGCGGTTTCGCTGCTCGCGTTCGTCGGCCTGGGCGGGTGGATCTTCTACAACACCAACGTGCTCAACCGCTACGTGCCCGGCGACGAGGCCAAGCAGCAGCAGGCGGACTACGAGAAGGCCTACCGCCGCTACAGGGACCTGCCGCAGCCGCGCATCGCGTCGATCCGCGCCGACGTCGACATCTTCCCCGAGTCGCGCACGGTGGCGATCCGCGGCCACTACCGGCTCGAGAACCGCACCGGCAAGCCGATCGGCCAGATCCACGTCACCATCGATCCCGAGATCGAGGCGAAGCTGGATTTCCCCGCGCATACGCTGGTGAAGTCCGACCCGGTCTCCGGCTACCGCATCTACCGCCTCGCCACGCCGCTGGCGCCCGGCGCGGCGATGGACTTCGACTTCGCCTACACCGACGCGCCGCACGGCTTCCCGCTCGACGGCGGCAGCACGGCGGTGGTCTACAACGGCACCTTCTTCAACAACATGGCGGCGCTGCCGCAGTTCGGCTACGACGCGCGACGCCAGCTGCAGGACCGCAACGACCGCAAGAAATACGGCCTGCCGGAACTGCCGCGGATGCCGAAGATCGACGACCGCGCGCAGTGGAACAACAGCTACCTCACCAGCAACGCCGACTGGGTGGACTTCGAGACCACGGTCTCGACCAGCGCGGGCCAGATCGCGCTGGCGCCGGGCTACCTGCAGCGCGAGTGGACGCAGGGCGGACGCCGCTACTACCACTACAAGTCCGAGGCGAAGCTGGTGCCGTTCTTCTCCTGGCTGTCGGCGGACTGGCAGGTGAAGCGCGACCATTGGAAGGACGTGTCGCTGGAGGTCTACTACGACGCCAGGCACGGCTACAACGTCGATCGCATGCTGCAGTCGGCGAAGGCGTCTCTGGACTACTACACGCGGGAGTTCTCTCCCTACCAGTTCCGCCAGCTGCGGATCCTGGAGTTCCCGGCGTACGCGACGTTCGCGCAGTCGTTCGCCAACACGATCCCGTATTCGGAGTCGATCGGGTTCATCGCCGACCTGCGCGACAAGGAGAAGATCGACTACGTGTACTACGTGACCGCGCACGAGGTCGCGCACCAGTGGTGGGCGCACCAGGTGATCGGCGCCAACGTGCAGGGGGCGACGATGCTGTCGGAGTCGCTGGCGCAGTACTCTGCGCTGATGGTGATGGAGCACGAGTACGGGCCGCAGCGCATGCGCAGGTTCCTCAAGCGGGAGCTGGACACCTACCTCACCAGCCGCGCCACGGAGCGGGTGGCCGAGTTGCCGCTGGCGCTCAACGAGAACCAGCAGTACATCCACTACAACAAGGGGTCGGTGGTGTTCTACGCGCTCAAGGACGCGATCGGGGAGGAGGCGCTCAACCGCATCCTCGCCGGCTTCCTGCGCAAGTGGGCGTTCAAGGGGCCGCCCTACCCCACCACGCGCGATTTCATGGCCGACCTGTACGCGGGCACGGACGCGAAGTACCACCCGCTGATCCGCGACCTGTTCGAGCGCATCGTGTTCTTCGACAACCGCGCGGTGGAGGCGACGGCGCGCAGGCGCGCCGACGGGAAGTACGCGGTCACGCTCAAGGTCCATGCGGCCAAGCTGGTCGCGGGGGGCAAGGGCAAGGAGACCGAGGAGAAGATGGACGAGCTGGTCGACATCGGGGTCTTCTCGCGCCCACCCGGCGGCAAGGAGGACGACGAGCAGGTGCTGTACCTGCGCAAGCACCACGTCACGGCGGCCGACACCACGATCGAGCTGGTGGTCGACGGCGAGCCGTACGAGGCCGGCATCGATCCCTACAACAAGCTGGTCGACCGGGCCTCCGACGACAACCGCAAGCGGGTGACGGTGCGGTAGGCCCGCCGCCCGCTGCCGCCCGTCCTGCGAACCACTCACGGGCCCTGCTCTTGTAGGAGCGACGGAAGTCGCGACCCCGCGCCACTTGCCCATCGCCGGCCTGTCGCGGCTTCGATCATCTGTGCCGGAGCAGCTTTCTTCCCGCTGGACTTTGCAGCTTCGGCAGGAACCTTCTTGCGGCTTCGAGTGGATTCGCAGGGGAAGTCGCCGTCCGGTGAATCGCTCTTCCCCCGGCAGGGCTTCCTGCCCTGACGGGGGCGCCGGCCATCCATGGCCGGCTTGACGCGATCCCCCGGCCGCCGCCTTCCGGCCGATTCGCGTTGCTTCGGCAAACCCCGGCTGCGTTCTCTCGCAGCGAAAGCGCTCAGCGCCGGTATTGCAACCCTCTCCTGCGAAGCGGGAGAGGGAGGGCGCGCAGCGCCCGGGTGAGGGCCCGGCTGTTCGCCGGATGTTCCCGCTGCACGCGCCGCAGCCCCGACATCCTCTGGAAGGCCAAGGCCGGCGCCATCGGCGGCTAGGCAAGGTGGGAAAACGCCGCGGCCGCACCTGCGGGCGCCATGCATGGCGAAAAATGCGCCACCACCGCCTTTGGCGACGCTTCCACTTGCGCAGCCAGCGCTTCCGGATGCCGTTGCTGACTCGCAGGGTGGTAAAGAAAGCGCCAGTGCTGGCGCAAAAATTGCCACGCTCGCAGCGGCGTGCGGCAAGCGCGGCGCGGGAAGCGCCAACGCAGGCACTTTCCACTCGAGCCCCTTGCCGGAAAAGTGGCGACCGTGGCGCTTCCTGCGCCATCGTCGGCGCTCTCGGCGCCGGCACGGGCGCGCGCGGGGCCGGTGGGTGCGCGGGAAGCGGCGTCGGAAGCGGATCGGACGTCGCCGCTGGCGCGGAAAGCGCGATCGGGAGGTCGGCGGGGAGGTTCCCTGCCGCTTCGAGCGTCGGGAGCGGCCCCGGGAGGGGAAGGCATCAGGCGAAAAGCCGGGCCCTCACCCGGCGCTGCGCGCCTCCCTCTCCCGCTTCGCAGGAGAGGGTTGGAACCCCGCACCTCGCGCTCCCGGGCCACACGTTTGGCGCCCGCAGCCAAGCGGTTTCGCGCGCGCTTGACGCTTCGCGCGCCTCAACGCGCCGGCCGCGGGATCGCCAGGTACACCGTGCTCCACAGTTGGGCGGCGTTGGATTCGTCGACGTCGCCCTGGCCCTGGCCGAAGGGTTGCGGCTGGAAGCGGCCGTCGGCGTAGGTCCAGGACCACAGTTCCGAGGTACGCATGCCGCGGGTGGCGTCGATGGCGTGCCACAGTCGCGACTGCGCGTCGCGCAGGCGGGTGCGGGTGGCGTCGGGCAGGTCGTCGCGCCGCAGCTGGCGCGCGAGGCCGGCGGCCAGCAGCGCCTGCTGCCAGGACCAGACCACGGTGCCGTGGTAGGCGGTGCGGCCGAACTTGGCGGCGATCGCGGCGTCGGCGTAGGCGGGGTCGGCGACCAGCAGGCCGGCGTCGGTGAGCAGGCCGGCGGGGAACGGGCGCGTCATCGCCTCCACCATCGTGTCCACGTCCGCCGGCGGGGGATCGCGGAACAGCAGCGCGAAGCCGCCATCGGAATGCAGCACCGGGATCGGCTTGCCGCCCGCGTCCAGCGCGATCGCGTCGAAGCGCATGCCGGCGTCGCCGATGCTGGCCAGCGCCGGCGCCGGGTCGATGCCCTGCGCCTTGGCATAGCGCGACACCGCCGCGCGCGCGGCCTTCGCGTCGAGGTCGATGCGGAACAGCGGCGGCGCGCGCTTCGACCACGTGGCGGCTTGCCCGCGCGCCGCCGGGAACGCCGCCTGCTGCGCCGGCGTCGCGTAGGCGCGCAGCAGGCCTGCCTCGGCGAAGCGCGCGATCGCCGCCAGCGCCGCCGGCACGAACACCGCGTTGACGTCGTACGGATAGCGCCCGCCAGCCAGCCCGTCCTCGCTGTCGCGCCACTGGCCGACGTTGAATCCGGGCTTCAGCCCGACCAGGTTGCGCGCCACCGGATCGCGCGCGAATGCCCCCGCCTCGCCCGCCACGAAGGCGAAGTTGCGCGCGAGCGCCGCGCCGAGCGGCTCGCCAGCCGAGGTCTTGCGCGCGAGGAACGCCGCGGCGCGCGCGCGGCCACGCGCATCATCGAGCAGCCACGCCGCCGCCACCGGCGCCAGCATCACGTCGTCGTCGATCATCTTGTAGTCGTAGATCGGCGCGTCGCCGGGCACGCCGGCGGGCGCGCCTTCCTTGCGATGGCGCAGCACGGCGAACTCGCCGACGTCCTCCTCGTGCGCCACCTCGCCCTGCGGATCCAGCCGCTCGAGCACCGAGGCCAGTCCGTCCTCGACCGCCTCCGGTTGCAGGCCCGGCATCAGCAGCCTCAGCGACATCAGCGTGTCGCGGCCGAAGTAGGTGTCGAAGCGCCAGGAGCCGGCGAGGAACTTCTCTTCAAAGGCCAGGAACTCGAGCACCTGGCGGCTGCGCGCGTCGTCGCCGGCCTGCGGGCCGAACAGCGCCGCGGCGTCGAGCGGCGTGAGCGGCCGCTCGCCGGTGAGCGCGGTGATGCGCAGTCGCAATGGCTCGCCGTCGCGGTCGGGCACCAGCGCCAGCGGCGCGCCGTCGCCGCCCTGCACGCTGCCGTTCGACAGCTCGATCGAGACCGCGTAGCCCGGCGCGCCGTCGATGCGCGCGCGCACCCACGACACGCGGCGTGCGGACGTGCGGATGGCTGCGCGGGTCGATTCCGGATACGCGATGCCGGCCTGGAAATCGCGCAGCACGCGCACGCTGCCCAGCGCCGCGTCGCGCACCACCAGCCGCCCGCCGGCCGCGGTCGCCTCGGCGACGATGCCGCGCAGCGGCCGGCCCTGCGCATCGGGCCGCTCGATGCCGCGCACCTCGCCCAGCGTCCACCGCACCGGCGTCGCTGCATTCGCGAACCACACGCCGACACCGCTGTTGCCGGCCGGGAACGCCACCAGCACCCGCGGCTGCGTCCCCGAGCTGAGCAGCAGGTGCGCGGCCACCGCGCCCTGCCGGTAGAAAGAGTTGAGCACCCTGCCCTCGTCGACGCGGAACCGTAGCGTGGTGTCGTCGGCTTCGCCGGGCGACGCGGCTGCAGGCGCGATGCAGGGCAGCAGCGACAGGAAGAGGGCCAGCAGGCAACGCATCGTCAGGACACCCGCTCCCGCCCCATTCGGGATCTCGCCCACGCCGTGTCGCGCCAGGGGGACATGTCATCCCGAGCGCAGCGAGGGATCTGTAGGCACGCCAGCAAGATCCCTCGCTCCGCTCGGGATGACAGCGTCTGCCCTTCAACGCGCGGGCCGGTACATGGGAGAGGTCGGCGGCGGGACCCGAGGGCCCCGCCGCGCAGGTGGCGGGCGCCCGTCACCAGCTGTACTTCGCCTGCACGTTGACCTCGCGCCCCTCCAGCGGGCGCGCCAGCAGCACGCCGCCTTCGGTCGTCGCCGAGCCGAAGATGCGCGAGTTGCTCTCGGTCAGGCCCAGCTCGTTGGTCATGTTGGTGCCGCGCAGGTTGAACTGCCAGTGCTGGCCGACGTTGGAGGTCACGCCGAAGTCCCAGGTGTGGTACGAGCCCAGCTGCTGCAGGCCCGACTGGTCCTGGGTATGGTCGCCGACGTGGGTGTAGGTGACGTACGGCATGATGTCGCCCCAGCCGAACACGAACTTGTAGCTGGGCGTGAACATGAAGCGCAGCTTGGGCTGACGCTGCAGCTGCTGGCCCTCGATCCGCGCGCACTTCTCCTCGTCGTTGATGTCGGTGTACTGGATGCAGGCGTCGTAGTCGGTGTACTCGCCGTCGAGGTAGTTGGCGACCAGCTGCAGCCGCAGGTTCTCGACCGGCGTCAGCGCGCCGATGAAGTTCACGCCCCACGAGTCGGAACCGTAGATCAGCGCGGGGCCAACCGGGGTGCCGGCGTTGTCGGTCGGCTGGTACGGCAGGCCGGTGAACTTGCGCTTGTAGGCGCTGATGTCCGCGTACAGCAGGTCGGACTGGTACTTGAAGCCCATCTCGTAGTTGCGGATCTTCTGCATCGGCTGGAAGTTGCCGGTGGTGGTCCCGCGGATGCCGTTGTCGAAGTCGAGGAAGTGGCCGCCGGTGTTGACGCGGCCGTACATCGACATGTGGTCGGTGAACGAATAGTTCGCGCCCGCCGTCCACGACGGATGGGTCTTGTCGTACTCGATCTTCGAATAGGTGCCGTCGCAGATCGGCATCGCGTTGTCGTACTCGGTGGCCGGGTTGCCGTCGAGGTCGATGTTGTGCAGGTTGCAGACGTTGTTGGTCGCGTCCTGGTTCTCGATGCGGCCGGACAGGTCGAGCAGCCACCTGCCGATGCGCCAGGAGTCGGACAGGTAGAACGCGGTGTTGGTGGCGGTGCCGTGCTGGGCGATGTTGAAGCCGCCGTAGTCCAGGAAGCCCTGGTCGTCGGTGCGCTGGTGCACGGTGCCGTCGGCCGCCACGTAGCTCACCGAGATCGGCGTGGCGTTGGGCGTGTTGGTCATCAGCATCTGGTTACCCAGCGCCCACTTGTCGCTCATCGAGTAGTGGTTGTAGTACAGGCCGACGGTGAGCGTGTTGCCCTCGAACAGCTCCTTGCTCAGGCGGAAGTCGTTGTTGAAGCTCTTCAGGCGCTTGTGGATGAACCACCAGCCCTGCGCGATCACGCTCTGGTCGCCGGGCACCGCGCCGCCGCCGACATAGGTGGCGGTGGCCGAGCCGGCCGGCAGCGAGACGCCGCCCGCCGTGTCCGGGTCGTAGAGGAAGTCGTCCAGCGCCGCGGGGTTGTTGCCCGAGAACAGCGCGTTGGTGTCGACGTCGCCCACGTCGAACAGGAACTTGTCGCTGATCGACCAGCCGTTGTCGAAGCTGTAGTCGAAGTTGCCGCCGACGAAGACCATGTCGACGCCGCGGCCGTCGGCGAGGTCGGCGTTGGTGCCGCCGTTCGGGTAGCCGGGCAGGCGCACGTGCCGGATCGCGTCGCTGTAGTAGGTGTCGGTGAGCGGGTCGAAGCCGGGGTAGGCGCTGAAATCGTCGGTGCCGCGCTGGATCAGCGGGATCGGGGTGATGAACTGGTTCTTGTCGTTGAGGTAGCGCCCGTACAGCACCAGCGTGCCGCTGTCGAAGTCGTGCGCCAGCGTGGCCGTGAGCTGGCCGCCGTCGTCGGCGGGGAACTGCGGGTCGCGCACGCCGTCGGACTTGCGCCAGAAGCCGCCGACGCTGCCGTACCAGCCGTCGGCGACCTTGAAGCCGGTGAACGCGTCCAGCCGCCACAGGCCTTCGTCGCCGTAGGTGAGGCCGACGCTTCCGGTGGGCACCTCGCTGCCGGTCTTGAGGAAGAAGTTGGCGGTGGCGCCCATCTGGCCGTCGGCGAACACCACCGACGGGCCGCCCTGCAGGATCTCGACCGATTCGACGGTGTCGTCCAGGCGCAGGATGGACGTGGTCTCGAAGAACGACAGCGTCGGCATGCCGTACAGCGGCGAGCCCATCAGCAGCGTCGAGAAGTACGGTGCGTCGCCGCCGCCGGGGAAGCCGGCGATCTCGATGTTGGCGCCGGTCTGGCCGCCGGTGGACTCGGGCCACATGCCCGGCGAGATCTTGAGCAGGTCCGCCGTGCTCTTGGGGTTGGATTCCTTGATCTGCTCGGCGGTGGCGGTGACGATGTTGTAGCTGGCCTCCAGCTTCTTCACGCCGCCGGAGGCGGCGCCGGTGACCACGATGGTGTCGAGCGTGGTGGCCTGCTGGTCCGCCGGTGGCGGCTGCGGCGCCGCCTGCTGCGCGGGCGCTGCCTGCGGTGGTTCCTGTGCCTGCGCGCAGATCGGCAGCAGGGCGGCGGCGATCGCGACCGACAGCGCGTAACGGGTACCGTTGAAGCGGTTCATGGGCTCTCCCTCCAGGTGGTTTCGAGTTGTTCGCAAACCCTCGGTGTGTGCCGCCGAACGACGGCCAAGCGCGCCGCCCGGGACCCCGGGCGGCAAAACGGTTCAGGAATCGGGTGCGACGGCCACGGCGGACGCCGCGCGGCGGGTGGCGAAATCGTGCGGGACCGGTTGCGATGCTTCCATCGGCGGGGCTTCCTCCGCTCGCACGTCGAGCCGGCGTGCGCACCTGCCGCGGCTGCGCACGGACCTCCCCCTGTCGGGCCGCGTGGCGCGCGCATCGGCGCTGCGCGCATCGGCCGTGCGCCGATAGTGCCGGACAATCCCGGCCGTTTCCATCCCTCGACCGCGGGCGGCGTGAAGCGCGTGGACGCACCCGCGGGCCGGCGTCGCTATGCTGGGCCGCGTCCCCTCCCCGCAGGAGAAGTCGATGACGGCCGAGACGACCGCGCGCCCGGTGCGTGCCAGGACCTGGAAGGCAGCCTGGATCCTGCTGGCCTGCCTGTCGCTGCAAGCCCCGGCGGCGCTGGCCGACACCTGCGCCGTGGGCCAGCCGCAGCTATACGGCGATCTGTTCGCGCAGGCGCAGCGCGTCGTGCCCGATGCCAAGGCGCTGGTCGACGCGACGCCGAACCAGCCGCCGGCAGGCATCGTCAGCGAGTACGAGCACCTCAAGGACCGGCCCGGCTTCGACCTGCGCGCATTCATCGCGCGCGAGTTCACCCTGCCGGCGCCGGCGGGCGGCGACTACCACACCGATCCGGGCCACGACGTGCGCCAGCACATCGATGCGCTGTGGGACGTGCTGCAGCGCAAGCCGGCGGCGGCCCAGCCGGGCAGCACGCTGCTGCCGCTGCCGAAGCCCTACGTGGTGCCGGGCGGCCGCTTCAACGAGATCTACTACTGGGATTCGTACTTCACCATGGTGGGGCTGGAGGAAAGCGGCCGCCACGACCTGGTCGTCGACATGCTGCAGAACTTCGCCTGGCTGATCGACCACTACGGCCACATCCCGAACGGCAACCGCAGCTATTTCCTCAGCCGCTCGCAGCCGCCGTTCTTCGCGGCGATGGTGGACCTGGTCGCGCAGAAGGACGGCGAGGCGGTGCTGGCGACCTACCTGCCGCAGCTCGAGCAGGAGTACGCGTTCTGGATGGAGGGCGGCGACGGCCTCGCGCGCGGACAGGCGCACCGGCGCGTCGTGCGCCTGGCCGACGGCGCGCTGCTCAACCGCTACTGGGACGACTGCGCGACGCCGCGCGACGAGAGCTACGGGCTCGACGTCGCCACCGCCGCGAAGTCCGGGCGTCCGGCGGCGGAGGTCTACCGCAACCTGCGCGCGGGCGCGGAGAGCGGCTGGGACTACAGCTCGCGCTGGCTGGCCGACGGCCGCACGCTGGCCACGATCCGCGTCGTCGACATCGTGCCGCCCGACCTCAACAGCCTGCTCTACAACCTCGAACGCACCCTCGCCCGCGCCTACGGCGTGGCGCGTCAGCCGGACAAGGCGAAGGCGCTGCAGGCGCGCGCGGATGCGCGCAAGGCCGCGATGCGCGAGCACCTGTGGAACGCGAGGCTTGGCATGTTCGCCGACTACCTGTGGCAGGAAGGCCGCACCACCGACCACGTCACCATCGCCACGCTGTATCCGCTGTTCTTTGGCATCGCCGATCGCGACGAAGCCGCGAAGGTGGCCGCGCGCGTGCGCGCGGACCTGCTCAAGGAACACGGCCTAGCGGCGAGCAACGTGCAGACCGGCGAGCAGTGGGACCTGCCCAACGGCTGGGCGCCGCTGGAGTGGATCGCGATCAAGGGGCTGCGCGACAACGGGCAGCAGGCGCTCGCCGAGGACATCGCCACGCGCTGGATCCGCCGCAACGTGGAGGTGTTCCGCAGGACCGGCAAGCTGGTGGAGAAGTACGACGTCACCGGCGACGCCGCGGCCGGCGGCGGCGAGTACGCGCTGCAGGACGGCTTCGGCTGGACCAACGGCGTGCTGCGCAAGCTGATCGCGCTGTACCCGGACGCGGTGGACGTGGCGGGTGCGAAGCCGGACGTGACCAAGTGACGTCATCACTGGCGAAGACACCTCGATACGCCAAGCGCGATGGGCTGTCCCAAACCCTCTCCCGCTTCGCGGGAGAGGGAAAGCGCGAAGCGCGAGGGTGAGGACCCGGCTTTTCGCCGCGCGGTTCGGCTTCTTGCGGGCTTCGGTGGTTTGCGCGAAGGAAGTCGCCGTCCGGTGAATCGCTCTTCCCCCGGCAGGACATCCTGTCCTGACGGGGGCGCCGGCCATCCATGGCCGGCTTGGCGCGATCCCCCGGCCGCCGACTTCCTGCCGCTTGCCGCGTCTTCGGTGATCACGCCCCTCTCCCGCTTCGCGGGAGAGGGATAGCGCGAAGCGCGAGGGTGAGGGCCCGGCTTGTGGCGGTGGCTACGGCCGATGGCCTGCCTCCGAACAGATTGCCGCGCGGTGCGTCGGGCGCGTAGGCCCGACCTACGCCACTCCGGACCGAGCTTTCCAGGCAGGCGCTGCGACCTGACGCACCCTCACCCAACCCTCTCCCGCAAGCGGGAGAGGGCTGCACCCGCCAGCCTTCGATCTGTTCGTAGGATCAATGCCTCTGCGACGAAGCGACGCCAGTCCGGCAGGAAGGCGCCGGCTGGGGCATCGCGTCAAGCCGGCCATGGATGGCCGGCGCCCCCGTCAAGGCAGGACGCCTTGCCGGGGGAAGAGCGATGCCCCGGCCGGCGACTTCCCTCGCGCAACGACCCGAGGCCCGCCTGAAAAAGAGAAGCGAACGACACGCTTTCCACCGATCAAGAGAAGCGCAAAAACAAAGGGCCGGCAATCGCCGGCCCTTCGCATTCCTCGCATTCCCGCACGACTCGCGAGCCGCGCTACGCGCGCGAGCCGCGGCGCGATCCGTCGCGTGAACCGCCGCCGTGCTGCTTCGGGCCGGCGTGCGGGTGCGCGCCGCGCGACTGCGGCTTGCCGTGCGCGCGGTGCGCCGGCTTGCCGGCCGGGCGCTGTCCGCCCGCCGGGCGCGGCGCGCCCTGGCGGCGGCCACCGCCGCCGTTCTTCGGGATCGGCGCATCGAGCCGGATCGGCTGGCTCGGCGCGTAGCCGGCGACCGTGTCCATCACGATCTCGGCCTTGAGCATGCGCTGGATCTGCCGCAGCAGCCCGCCCTCGTCCGGCGAGACCAGCGACAGCGCCTCGCCCTGCGCGCCGTTGCGCCCGGTGCGGCCGATGCGGTGTACGTAGTCCTCGGCGACCATCGGCAGGTCGTGGTTGATCACCAGCGGCAGCTCGGGGATGTCGAGCCCGCGCGCGGCCACGTCGGTGGCCACCAGCACGCGCGCGCGCCCGGCCTTGAACGCATCCAGCGCCTTCTGCCGCTGCGCCTGGCTCTTGTTGCCGTGGATCGCGACGGCCTTCAGCCCGGCCTTCTCGAGCTGCTCGGCCAGGCGGTTGCAGCCGTGCTTGGTCTTGCCGAACACCAGCACGCGGTCGGTGTGGCGCGCGGCGAGGATGTCGACCAGCAGGTCGCGCTTGCGCGCCGAATCGACCGGATGCACGCGGTGCACGATGGTCTCGGCGATGGTGTTGTTGGCCGCCACCTGCACCTGCTTCGGGTCGCGCATGAACTCCAGCGCCAGCCCCTTGATCTGCGCCTCGAAGGTGGCCGAGAACAGCAGCGTCTGCCGCTGCGCCGGCACCCGGCCGAGGATGCGCTTGATCGCGGGCAGGAAGCCCATGTCGAGCATGCGGTCGGCCTCGTCGAGGACCAGGATCTCGACCGCGTCGAGCTTGGCGCTGCCGCGCTCGAGGTGGTCGATCAGCCGGCCCGGGGTGGCGACGAGGATGTCGACGCCGCGGCGCAGGTTGTCGACCTGCGGCTGCATGCCGGCGCCACCGAAGATGGTGGTCACGTTCAGGCGCAGGCCGCGGCCGTAGCCCTTGAGGCTGTCGGCGACCTGCACCGCGAGCTCGCGGGTGGGCACCAGCACCAGCGCGCGCGGCTTGCGCGGGCCGTTGGGCGGGGTGGCCTTGGCCAGCCGCTGCAGCAGCGGCAGGCCGAACGCGGCGGTCTTGCCGGTGCCGGTCTGGGCGCCGCCGAGCACGTCATGGCCGGCGAGCACCAGCGGGATCGCCTCGGCCTGGATCGGCGTGGGGGTGGTGTAGTTGTTTTCGGACAGCGCGCGCAGCAGCGCGGGCGAAAGCCCGAGTTGTTCGAACGTCATGGATCTGTGGCTCCTTGGGATCGACGTCCGCGATGCCGGCCGCGCAATGCGCACGGATGCCCGGTCGGGACTGTCGAGGCTTGCCGGCGGCCATCCGGATCCGCGCCGCGGGCAATGGGTTGGACGGCGCCGGATGCTCCGGGCCGCGCCTGCGCGACGAAGGACGTGCGGGATAAGGCCGCGAGGTGGCCGTGGGAACGGCCGTCGCGGCAGGCGTACCAGGATCGTATCGGCCCGGGAAAACGCTCCGGGACGGGGCAGCCGTGTTGCAGGACCGGCGGAGTCTACGTGAATGCGGGGGAATGCGCCAGCGCCCACGCTCCCTCCCCGCTCTGCGCGCCTGGCTCCCCTCCCCCGCTTGCGGGGGAGGGTTGGGGAGGGGGTGCGCGCGTCCCAGCACCCCCATCCCAGCCTTCCCCCGCAAGCGGGGGAAGGGGCCAAGCCGCCCTACTTCTCCGCCAGCACCTTCACGCTGGTGATCTGCGGCGGCCGCGCCAGCAGCTCCTCCGTCCTGTCCAGCAGCGCCCGGGCGATCTCGCCCTGCAGGTGCGCCTGGCGGCCGGCCTCGTCGTCGAAGGTGTCGAAGATGCCGAAGGTCGACGGCCCGGACTTGAACGCATGCCAGGTGCGCGTGCCCGCCTCGGCCCGCGCCAGCGGCAGCGCGCCGGCCAGCAGGGCCTCGACCTCGGCCTCCTTGCCGGACTTCGCCTCGATGTTCGCCAGGATCCCCAGCTTGGCCATGTCGCGCCCTCCTCCGGGCCGGTGCAAGCGGCAATCCTCGCAGGCGACGAGTGAGCGCGCGGTGTCGGCGGCATGCGCGGCTGCGGCACGCGCGACGGTTATATTCGCGCGACATTCGCCGGGGAGACGCCAATGGCGGCCGGATTCGATGCCAGCCAGCTGGTCCAGGTGGTCGCGCTGCTCGGCGCCGCGGTGGTGGCGGTGCCGCTGTTCCGCCGCCTCGGGCTGGGCTCGGTGCTGGGCTACCTCGCGGCCGGCCTGCTGATCGGGCCATTCGGGCTGGGCTGGTTCGCCGATCCGCAGGCGATCCTGCACGTCGCCGAGCTGGGCGTGGTGATGTTCCTGTTCGTGATCGGGCTGGAGATGCGGCCGTCGCACCTGTGGGCGCTGCGGCGGCAGATCTTCGGCCTGGGCTCGCTGCAGATCGCCACCTGCACGCTGGCGCTGACCCTGGTCGGCCGCCTGCTGGGGATGGCGTGGCCGGTGGCGTTCATCGTCGGCGCCGGCTTCGTGATGACCTCGACCGCGATCGTGATGCAGCTACTCGAGGAGCGCGGCGACATCGCCATCCCGCGCGGGCAGAAGATCGTGTCGATCCTGCTGTTCGAGGACATGCTGATCGTGCCGCTGCTGGCGCTGGTCGCCTTCATGTCGCCGACGGGCGTGGAAGGCGATGCGACCGCGCGCCTGCTCGACGTGGCGGTCGCGGTCGGCGCGCTGGCCGGGCTGGTGGTTGCCGGCATCTACCTGCTCAACCCGATGTTCCGCGTGCTCGCCGCCGCGGGCGCGCGCGAGGTGCTGACCGCGGCGGCGCTGCTGGTGGTGCTGGGCGCGGCGCTGCTGATGCAGCTGGGCGGGCTGTCGATGGCGATGGGCGCCTTCCTCGCCGGCGTGCTGCTGTCCGAATCCACCTTCCGCCACCAGATCGAGGCCGACATCGAGCCGTTCCGCGGCATCCTGCTCGGGCTGTTCTTCCTCGGCGTGGGCATGGCGCTGGACCTGTCGGTGGTGGCGCGCGACTGGCCGCTGGTGCTGTCGGGGATGCTCGCGCTGATGGCCACTAAGGCGGCCGGCATCTACGCGGTGGCACGGCTGCTGCGCAGCCCGCACGCCGAGGCGCTGGACCGCGCGGTGCTGATGGCGCAGGGCGGCGAGTTCGCCTTCGTGCTGTTCGCCGCCGCGGGCGCGGCCGGCGTGATCGATGCGCGCGCCAACGCCACCGCCACCGCGATGGTGGTGCTGTCGATGGCGTTCACGCCGCTGTGCATGCTGGCGCTGCGCCGCTTCGCGCGCGCGCCGGAGGCGTCGATGGAAGGCATCGAGGAGGCGCAGGGCCGCACCGGCAGCGTGCTGATCATCGGCTTCGGCCGCTTCGGCCAGGTGATGAGCCAGTCGCTGCTGGCGCGCGACGTCGACGTGACCATCATCGACAACGACATCGAGATGATCCGCAGCGCGGCGGACTTCGGCTTCAAGATCTACTACGGCGACGGCGCCCGGCTGGACGTGCTGCACGCCTCGGGCGCGGGTGTGGCGCGGGTGATCGCGGTGTGCGTCGACAACCGCGCGGCCGCCGACCGCATCGTCGAGCTGGCGCGGCACGAGTTTCCGCAGGCGCGGCTGCTGGTGCGCTCCTACGACCGCGAGCACTCGCTGAAGCTGATCGCCGCGGGCGTGGACTACCAGATCCGCGAGACGTTCGAGTCGGCGGTGGAGTTCGGCAAGGTCGCGCTGCGCTCGGTCGGTATCGCGCAGGAGGACGCCGACCTGATCGCCACCGAGATCCGCCGCCGCGACGCCGAGCGCTTCGAGCTGGAGATCGCCGCCTCCGGCGACCTGCGCGCCGGTGCCGGCCTGATGATCGGCAATGCGCCCAGGCCCACCCCGTACACGACGCCGCGCCGCGAGAGCCGCGCCCTCAACGCCCAGGCGGCCGCCGCGGCCGGCGACGACGCCCCGGCGGCCCCGCCCGGCGCCGGGCCGCCGGGCGACTGAGCCCGCGGCCGCCCGCCAGCGCCCCGGGGCGGCCGCCGCAGGCCGCCGCCATGACCTTCGACACCCCCTCGCGCGGGAGCCGCGCGCGTATCGTGGCCCGATGCCTCGGCCCGCCCGGCGGGCCGGCATGCCCTTTCCCATCCACTGCCCGTCCCGGGCCGGAGATCCACGTGAGCGTGAACAAACCGCAAGTCCTGCTGCTTTCGCTGGCCGTCGCGCTGGCACTGACCGCCTGCAAGGGCAAGGAATCGGCGGCCACCGCCGACGCCGGCGCCGATGCCGCCAAGCCCGCCGAAGCCAAGCCGCTGGCGCTGGACGAAAGCAAGCTGCCGCCGGTCAACCGCTTCCTGAAGTCCGACCTCGACGACAGCAAGAACGCCTGCACGGACCTGGCCGGCTACGTCAACGACAAGTGGCTCGCCGCCAACCCGGTGCCGGGCGACCGCACCAGCTGGGGCGCGTTCGAGATGCTGACCGAGCGCTCGCTCGCCGTGCAGCACCAGCTCGCCGAGCAGGCCGCGGCCGACGCCAACGCCACCGGCGTGGAGAAGATCGTCGGCGACTTCTGGGCCACCGGCATGGACGAGGCCAAGGTCAACGCCGCCGGCATCGCGCCGATCCAGGACCGCCTGGACGCGATCTCCAAGCTGGCCGACAAGGACCAGATCGCCGACTACCTGCGCACCAGCGCTGCGAAGGGCGAGAACTTCCTGTTCGGCTTCGGCGCCGAGGCCGACTTCAAGAACTCGTCGATGAACATGGCCTACGCCATGCAGGGCGGCCTGGGCCTGCCGGACCGGGGCTACTACTTCGACAAGGACAAGAAGCCCAAGCTCGACGCCTACCAGGCGCACGTGGCCAAGGTGCTGGAGCTCTCCGGCGTGCCGGCCGCGGACGCCGCCAAGCAGGCCGAGGCCGTGGTCGCGTTCGAGACCCGCCTGGCCAAGGTGTCGAAGTCGAGCGAGGAGATGTCGCGCGACGTCTCGCTGTACTACAACCCGGTCACGCTGGCAGACGCCGACAAGCTGACGCCCAACTTCCCGTGGACGAAGTTCTTCGACTCGCAGGGCGTCGCGCCGCAGGAGAAGTTCTCGCTGGCGATCCCCGCCTTCCACGAGGAAGTCAGCAAGATGCTGGCCGACACCGCGCCGGCGACCTGGCAGGCCTACCTGCGCTTCCACACCGTCGACGGTGCCTCACCCTACCTGAGCGACGCCTTCGTGCAGGAGAACTACAACTTCTACAACAAGGCGCTGCGCGGGCAGGCGGAGATCAAGCCGCGCTGGAAGCGCGTGCTGGGCACGATCGAGGACGACGCCGGCGAGGCGTTCGGCCAGCTCTACGTCAAGGTCGCGTTCCCGGCCGACTCCAAGGCCAAGATGGAGGCGCTGGTGCAGAACCTGCGCACCGCGCTCAAGGCCCGGATCGAGAAGCTCGACTGGATGAGCGACGACACCAAGAAGAAGGCCATCGCCAAGTGGGAGACCTTCACGCCCAAGATCGGCTATCCCGACAAGTGGCGCGACTGGAGCGGCCTGTCGACCAACCGCGACAGCTACATCGGCAACGTGCTGGCGGCCAACGAGTTCAACTACAAGTGGAACCTCGGCAAGATCGGCAAGCCGGTCGACAAGTCCGAATGGGGCATGACGCCGCAGACGGTGAACGCGTACTACAACCCGCTGCAGAACGAGATCGTGTTCCCGGCGGCGATCCTGCAGCCGCCGTTCTTCGACCCGAACGCTGACGACGCCACCAACTACGGCGGCATCGGCGCGGTGATCGGCCACGAGATGACCCACGGCTACGACGACCAGGGCGCGCGCTTCGGGCCCACCGGCAACTTCGAGCAGTGGTGGACGGATGCCGACGGCAAGGCCTTCGCCGCGCGCACCGGCAAGCTGGTGGACCAGTTCAACGGCTACTCGACGCCGCAGGGCAAGGTCAACGGCAACCTGACGCTGGGCGAGAACATCGCCGACCTGGGTGGCCTCAACACCGCCTACGACGCGATGCGCACCGCCACCGAGGGCAAGCCGGACCCGAAGACCGACGGCTTCACCCGCGACCAGCGCTTCTTCCTCAACTGGGCGACGGTGTGGCGCCGCAACTTCACGCCCGACGAGCTGAAGGTGCGCCTGACCACCGACCCGCACGCGCCGGCCAACTTCCGCGCGATCGGCACGCCGTCGAACATGCCGGCGTTCGCGGCGGCGTTCAACTGCAAGGCGGGCGACGCGATGGTGCGCGGCGACGGCAAGCAGGTGGTGATCTGGTGACGATGCTTTCCTGAGCGAAGCCCGGGCCTGTCGCCCGGACACCCGGACTGCCATCCCGAGCGTAGCGAGGGATCTTTCCGGCCCGGACGGCAGGTCCCTCGCTTTGCCCGGGGCGACAGGCGATCAAGCAGCGGCGGCTCCGGAAGGGGCCGCCGTTTTGCGTTTCCGGGCGGCAAGGCGGCCGCCATGACCTTCGACACCCGCGACGCGGGCCGGCGCGGCCGTATGGTCGCCGCGCGGCGATGGGGAATCGCCGCCACGCATTCCCCGCCATCCAGCGCGCCCTCGTCAGGGCCGGAGCCCGCCATGAACGCCAAGCCGAACGTCCTGTTCCTGTCCCTGTCCGTGGCGCTCGCGCTGGCAGCCTGCCAGCGCGCCGAACAGCCCGCCGCCGCGGGCGCGGACGCCGGCGCCGCGGCGCCCGCCCCCGCCGCGAAACCACTCGCGCTCGACGAGTCCCGGCTGCCGCCGGTAATCCGCTTCGCCGCCGCCGACCTCGATCCCGGCAAGACCGCCTGCGCCGACTTCGAGGGCTACGTCAACGGCAAGTGGCTGGCCGCGAACCCGATTCCCGGCGACCGCTCGAGCTGGGGTGCGTTCGACGCCCTGGCCGAACGCTCGCTCGCGGTGCAGCACCAGCTCGCCGAACACGCCGCGGCCGATGCGGGCGCGACGGGCATCGAGAAGATCGTCGGCGACTTCTGGGCCACCGGCATGGACGAGGCCAGGGTCGACGCGCAGGGCATCGCACCGATCCAGGACCGCCTCGACGCGATCGCCGCCCTCGACGGCAAGGACGCGATCGCCGACTACCTGCGCGCCAGCGCGGCGAAAGGCGAGAACGTGCTGTTCGGCTTCGGGCCCGAGGCCGACTTCAAGGATTCGTCGATGAACATCGCCTACGCCTTCCAGGGCGGCCTGGGCCTGCCGGACAAGGGCTACTACTTCGACAAGGACAAGCAGGACAAGCTCACGGCCTACCGCGGGCACGTCGGCAAGGTGCTGGAGCTCTCCGGCGTGCCGGCGGCCGACGCGGCCAGGCAGGCCGACGCGGTGGTCGCGTTCGAGACGCGGCTGGCGAAGGCCTCGCTGTCCAACGAGGACCTGCAGCGCGACGTCTCGCTGTACTACAAGCCGGTCACGCTGGCCGAGGCCGACAAGCTGACGCCCAACTTCCCGTGGACGAAGTTCTTCGCCTCGCAGGGCCTGGCGCCGCAGGGGAAGTTCTCGCTGGCGATGCCCGCCTTCCACGAGGAAGTGAGCAGGATGCTGGCCGACACCGCGCCTTCGGCGTGGCAGGCCTACCTGCGCTTCCACACCGTCGACGGCGCCGCGCCCTACCTGGGCGAGGCGTTCGCGCAGGAGAACTACGACTTCTACGGCAAGACCATGCGCGGGCAGAAGGAGATCAAGGCGCGCTGGAAGCGCGTGCTCGGCAGCATCGACAACAGCGCCGGCGAGGCCTTCGGCCAGCTCTACGTCAAGGCCGCCTTCCCGGCCGATTCCAAGGCCAGGATGGAGGCGCTGGTGCAGAACCTGCGCACCGCGCTCAAGGCGCGGATCGAGAAGCTCGACTGGATGGGCGATGAGACCAAGCAGAAGGCCATCGCCAAGTGGGAGACGTTCACGCCCAAGATCGGCTACCCGGACAAGTGGCGCGACTGGAGCGGCCTGCAGACCTCGCGCGACAGCTACATCGGCAACGTGCTGGCGGCCAATGCGTTCAACTACAAGTGGAACCTGGGCAAGATCGGCAAGCCGGTCGACAAGTCCGAGTGGAGCATGAACCCGCAGACGGTGAACGCGCAGTACAACCCGCTGGCCAACGAGATCACCTTCCCGGCCGCGATCCTGCAGCCGCCGTTCTTCGACCCCGACGCCGACGACGCGATGAACTACGGCGGCATCGGCGCGGTGATCGGCCACGAGATGATCCACGGCTACGACGACCAGGGCAGCCGCTTCGGCCCCGGCGGCAACTTCGAGAACTGGTGGACGCCGGCCGACGCCAAGGGCTTCGCCGCGCGCACCGGCAAGCTGGTCGAGCAGTTCGACGGCTACCAGGCGCTGCCCGGGCTGCACGTCAACGGCAACCTGACCCTGGGCGAGAACATCGCCGACCTCGGAGGCCTCAACACCGCCTTCGACGCGATGCAGGCGGCGGCTGCCGGCAAGCCCGACCCGAAGACCGGCGGCTTCACCCGCGAGCAGCGCTTCTTCCTCAACTTCGCCACCATCTGGCGCGACCAGCTCACGCCCGATTTCCTGACGGAGATCGTCAACACCAACGAGCACGCGCCGGGCAACTTCCGCGCGATCGGCGCGCCGTCGAACATGCCGGCGTTCGCCGAAGCCTTCGCCTGCAAGGCCGGCGACCCGATGGTTCGGCCGGCGGACGTGCGCGTGACGATCTGGTAGCGCCGTCGGCGCACGTCGAGGGCTGCATCGCATGCAGAGCGCAGCGAATGACTGCCGGCTCCGGATGCGGGATCCCTCGCTGCGCTCGGGACGACAACGGTAAGGTGCGTGGCGCGCCCTGACGCGGGGAGCCATCGCTGGCGCGTCGCAGCATGCGGGTGATGCGAACGGTGGCCTGAGGCGAATCCGCCTCGCAGTCTCTGTCATCCCGAGCGCAGCGAGGGATCTGCTCGCGGGCTCCGGATGCCGGATCCCTAGCTGCGCCCGGGATGACGACGGGGAGCGCGCCGTGGTGGCGGGACGCGCGGCGGCGAGCGCATGCGGCCGGCGCCGTCCATGACCTTCGACACCCGCTCGATCGGCGCGTGCGGGGGTATGGTCGACCGGCTGCGCCGATGGCCCATCGGTGCGACCCGTCCATTCCACGCACCATTCCGCGCGCGATCCCGCTTCTGGCGGGCCGAGGCGCCCAGGGGAAACCGATGCCGAAGTCCACGCTGCTCGCCCTCGCCACCGCGCTCGCGCTGTCCGCGCAGCCCGTCTTGCTGCACGCCGCCGAGCCGGCCGCCGCCGCGCCGGTGTACGACGTGCGCGACCTCGACCCGTCCGTGTCCGCCTGCCAGGACTTCAACGCCTACGCCAACGGCAAGTGGATCGCGGCCAACCCGATCCCGGCCGACCGCACGCGCTGGGGCGCGTTCGACGCGCTGCGCGAGCAGAGCCTCGCGGCGCAGCACAAGATCGTCGACGCCGCCGACGCGGGCGCCGACAAGGCCGATACGGGCTCGATCGAGCAGAAGATCGGCTGGTTCTACCGCTCGGGCATGGACGAGGCGGCGGTCGAGAAGGCCGGCTTCGACCCGATCAAGCCCGACCTCGCGGCGATCGCGAAGCTCGACGATACCGCCGGCATCGTCGCCTGGCTGGGCCGGGCCTACGCGCGGGGCGAAGGCCAGGGCTTCCGCTTCGGCTCCAACGCCGACTACCAGGACGCCACCCGCCAGATCGCCTTCGCCAACCAGGGCGGGCTCGGCCTGCCGACGCCCGACTACTACACCCAGGACGAGCACAAGGACATCCGCGCGGCCTACGTCGCGCACATCGCGAAGCTGTTCGAGCTGACCGGGACGTCCGCCGCGCAGGCGAAGGCGAAGGCCGACGGCATCCTCGCCTTCGAGACGCGGCTGGCGAAGGCCTCGCTCTCGCGCGTGGAGCTGCGCGACCCGAAGAACCGCTACCACTTCATGACCGTCGCGCAGGCCGACGCGGTGACGCCGCACCTCGACTGGGCGGCGTTCTTCAAGGCCACCGGCGTCGACGTGACCGACGGCTTCTCGCTGTCGCAGCCGGCGTTCTTCGCCGAATTCGACGCCATGCTCGCCGGCGTGCCGGCGGCGCAGTGGCGCGACTACCTCGCCTTCCACGCGATCGACGACGCATCGCCCTACCTTTCCGCGCCGTTCCAGGCCGCGCACTTCGACTTCTACGACAAGGCGCTCAGGGGCCAGCCCGAGCAGCGCGTGCGCTGGAAGCGCGTGCTCGAGGCGGTCAACGACGGCATGGGCCAGGCGCTCGGCCAGCTCTACGTGAAGGAGTATTTCCCGCCGCAGGCCAAGGCGCGCGCGCAGCATCTGGTGGACAACGTGCGCAACGCGCTCAAGGCCCGCATCGAAGGCCTGGACTGGATGGGCGACGAGACCCGCGCCAAGGCGCTCGAGAAGTGGAGCACCTTCCTGCCCAAGATCGGCTATCCCGACAAGTGGCGCGGCTGGGACGGCCTGGAGGTCAAGCCGGGCGACTACTTCGCCAACGTGCGCGCGGCCAACGCGTTCAACAACCGCTACGACCTGGACAAGATCGGCAAGCCCACCGACCGCTACGAATGGAGCATGACCCCGCAGACGGTCAACGCCTACTACAGCTCGGGCACCAACACGATCAACTTCCCGGCCGCGATCCTGCAGCCGCCGTTCTTCTACGCCGACGGCGACGATGCGATCAACTACGGCGGCATCGGCGCGGTGATCGGCCACGAGGCCGGGCACGGCTTCGACGACAGCGGCAGCCAGTTCGACGGCGCCGGCAACAACGTCAACTGGTGGACGCAGGCCGACCGCGAGCGCTTCGATGCGCGCACCGCCAAGCTCGCCGCGCAGTTCGACGCCTACGTGCCACTGCCCGACCATCCCGACCAGCACGTCAACGGCAAGCTGACGATGGGCGAGAACATCGGCGACCTCGGCGGCCTCAACTTCGCCTACGACGCGCTGCAGGCCGCCGACGGCAACAAACCCGACCCGAAGATCGATGGGCTCACGCGCGACCAGCGCTTCTTCCTGAGCTGGGCGCGGGTGTGGCGCGGCAACATCCGCGACAAGGCGCAGCTGGTGCTGCTCAACGCCGATCCGCATTCGCCGGCGAAGTTCCGCGCGATCGGCGCGCCGTCGAACATGCCGGCCTTCGCCAGGGCCTTCCAGTGCAAGGCCGGCGACCCGATGGTGCGGCCCGAAGAGACCCGCGTGCAGATCTGGTAGCCGTCCCGGCTGCGCTGCTGCAGGAAGGCCCGCCGGATGGCGGGCCTTTCTTTTTGCCACGGATCTTCACGGATCGACGCGGATCAGGAGCAGGTCGGGACCAGGAACAGGGCCAAGGCCGGGTTTTCGCTGATCCGTGTCATCCGTGTTCATCCGTGGCGAAAACCACCCCGCCCGGGCGTTCAGTGAGCGCTGCCGGGGCTTGTTAAACTCGCGCGTCCCCCTCGCATGGATTCCGCAATGCCCAACGCGCGCCCCGCCATCGCCCGGTATTCCGCCCTCGCCCTCGGCCTGACCCTGGCCGCCGGCCTGTCGGTGCACGACGCCGACGCGGCGATGAAGAAGCGGCCCGCGAAGAAGGCAGAGCCCGCGGTCACGGCCTGCACGGACTTCTACGCCTTCACCAACAAGGACTGGCTGGCGTCCAACCTGGTGGTCGGCGGCTCCGGCGCCGTGTCGGCGCTGGGACAGCTGCGCGACCAGGCCCGGCAGCAGCAGCGCGACCTGCTCGACGCCGCCATGCGCTCGCCGCAGAACAACGTGCAGAAGCTGCTCGGCGACTTCTGGGCCAGCGGCCTGGACGAGGCCGCGGTCGAGGCCGACGGCGCACAGCCGATCGCGCCGCTGCTCGCGCGCATCGACGGCATCCGGCGCAGCAAGGACATCCCGCCGTCGATCGCGGCGCTGCACCAGGTGGGCATCCCGGTGCTGTTCCAGTTCACCCCCGACGTGGACCTGGCCGACCTCTCGCGCCACGTCGGCTATTTCACCCAGGGCGGCATCGGCCTCACCGATCCCACCTACTACACCCGCAACGACCCCGACACGCAGGCGCTGCTCGGGCGCTACAAGGACTACGTCCAGAAGATCCTGGTGCTGACCGGGACCCCGGCCGACAAGTCCGAGGCGCAGGCGCAGCAGGTGATCGACATCGAAACGCGCATCGCCAAGGCATCCAAGCCGATGACGCTGATGCGCGACCCGCGCAGCAACTACGCGCTGGTGCCGTCGGCGACGCTGGGCAAGAGCTACAGGCACCTGCAGCTGGGCGACTTCCTCAAGGCGCAGGGCGTGAGCGACGACACCGTCTCGCTCGCCAACCCGGCGCTGTTCGCCGAGCTCGACGCGATGGTCGACAAGCTCAAGCCCGAGCAGTGGAAGGCCTACCTGCGCTTCCACGTCGGCAACGCGATGGCGCCGTACCTGTCGAAGAGCTTCCGCGACGCGGACTTCGAGTTCCGCGGCCGCGTGCTGCGCGGCGAGACCGCGCCGCCGGCCCGCGACCAGCGCGTGCTCGACGCGATCAACCTCGCCGCCGGCCCGATGCTGGCGCGCGAGTACGTCGCCCGCTACCTGCCGGCCGCCACCGCCTCGCGCGCCGAGGCGATCGCCGGCCAGGTGCGCGACGCGCTCGCGCGCGCGGTCGAACGCAACAGCTGGATGAGCGCGGAGGCCAAGGCCGTGGCGAAGGCCAAGGTCGACAAGCTCAAGATCGAGGTCGGCGCGCCAAAGCGCGACCTCGACTTCAGCGTGCAGCCGATGGGCCGCGGCAGCTTCGGCGGCAACATGCTGATCGCCGCGACCTGGCGCCACCGCGAGGAGATGAAGCGCATCGGCCGCGGCAACGCCAACCGCCGCTGGGACGTGCTGCCGCAGGAGCCCGCGTTGGCCTACGACATGGCGCAAAACCGCCTGGTCGTCAGCGCCGCCGTGCTGCAGCCGCCGGTGCTGGACATGAGCCAGGACGCGGCGAGCCACTACGGTACGTTCGGCGCGCTGGTGGGCCACGAGCTCGGCCGCAGCGTCGACAGGAAGGGCCAGTTCGTCGACGCCAACGGCGAACTGAAGGCCTGGTGGACACCGGCCGACGCCACCGCCTGGGACCTGCGCATCGCCCCGCTGGTCGCGCAGTACGGCGCCTACGCCTATCCGGGCCTCAACGGCGTGCGCGTCAACGGCGCGCAGACGCTCGAGGAGAACGCCGCGGACCTGGCCGGCGTCGAGCTCGCCTGGGACGCACTGATGGCGTCGCAGCCGGAGCTGCCGAAGGAGTCGAAGCAGGCCTTCTTCCGCGGCTGGGCACAGCTGTGGCGGCAGCAGATGTCGACCGACGAGGCGACGCGACGCGCCGCCGTCGACGTGCACGCGCCCGGCCAGTGGCGCGCCAACGGCCCGCTGGTCGACCTGCCCGCCTTCGGCGAGGCCTTCGAGTGCAAGGCCGGCAGCGCGATGCAGGCCAAGCCGGCGCAGCAGGTGTCGATCTGGCGCAGCGTGGCCGCGGAGCCGGCGCCGACTGGCAAGAAGTAGATTCCCTTGGCGAAAAGCCGGGCCCTCACCCGGCGCTTCGCGCCTCCCTCTCCCGCTTCGCAGGAGAGGGTTGCAAGGCGACGCCTCCCGAGTCTCGCCCTGCCTGCTCGCTCAGAACCGCCGCGCGCGTGGCCGGCTTCGCCCGAACGGCGGCTTGCCGCGCCAGTAGTTGATCAGCAGCCAGCCGAACAGCATCCCGCCCAGGTGCGCGAAGTGCGCCACGCCCGGCTGCAGGCCGGTGAAGCCCAGCAGCAGCTCGATCGCGCCGTAGATGATGACCAGCGTGCGCGCCTTCATCGGGATCGGCGGGATCAGCAGCATCACGCGCTGGTTCGGGAACAGCATGCCGTAGGCGAGCAGCAGGCCGAACACGCCGCCCGACGCGCCCAGCGTCGGCCCGACGGGCGCGCCCTGCCCGGCCATCCACGAGGTCACCAGCAACTGGCACACGCCGGCGCCGGCCACGCAGACCAGGTAATAGGTGAGGAAGCGGCGGTTGCCCCAGGTGTATTCCAGCGGCGCGCCGAACATCAGCAGCGCCAGCATGTTGAACAGCAGGTGCGCGATGTTGGACGGATCGTGCAGGAAGCCGTAGGTCAGCAGCTGCCACGGCATGAAGCCGACGCCGGTCGACAGCGCGTCACCGCCGGCCTGCAGCGGCCACAGCATGAAGGGCGACATGACCCGCTCGCCGACGACGTACTCGAGCAGGAACACCAGGGCGTTGGCGATCAGCAGGGCCTTGGTGACCGGTGGCAGGTTGGTGAACATCGGGATCCTTATGGCTGCCGGACATGATAACGGCAGGCCACGGCCTGCCGCGTCGCGCCGCCGTGCCGGGGATCGCGCGCGATCCAGCGCGGCCTGCGCCCGGCAGATGTCGGGGCGGCCCGGGCCGGATCAAGCGCGCGACGCGCCCCGCTAGCCCGGCCCCCAGATCATGGCGTCGAGGCTGTCCTCCCTGGGCATGCGCACGCGGCCGTTCTCGACCCGCACGCCCTCGGCGCGCAGCCGCTGCGACTGCTCGCGCCAGCCGCGCGAGCCCTCGGGGAAGGCGATGCGGCCGTCGCTGCGCAGGATCCGGTGCCAGGGCAGCGCCGCGTCCTCGTTGCCGGCCAGGATCCGCGCCACCAGCCGCGCGCGGCCCGGCAGCCCGGCGCGGCGCGCGATGTGGCCGTAGCCGGCCACCTGCCCGCGCGGCACGGCGCGGATCGCGGCGAGGATGCGCTGTTCGGCGGAAGCGGCAGGCATTGGGCTAGCATAGACCGGTACCGCGAACGGGCACCACGACCATGCAGAACTTCGAGCAGATCCGCCGCCACGTCAGCGCCGGCGACTACCGCGTCACCATGCAGGAGCCCTACGTGATGTGCGTGGAGCTCTCGCTCGACGGCGGCCGCCGCCACCAGGCGATCTTCCTGTCCGAGCTGCAGGACGACGACGGCCGCAACTACCTGCGCGTGAACACCGTGATCGCGCCGACCACCGGCGTCGACTGCCGGCGCGCGCTGGTGTTCAACTGGCAGAGCCGGATCGGCTACCTGGCCATCGACGACCTCGACGGCGTGCCCTACCTGCAGCTGTGCGAGAACCGTCCCTACGACGCCCTGACCGCGGCCGACCTCGACCGCCTGGTGCTGGAGATCGGCGGCGTCGGCGACAGCCTGGAGCGGCTGCTGTCGGCCGAGGGCGACCTACTGTAAGGCCTCAGGCCCACCCGACCAGGCCGAGCCCCTTGTAGATCCCGTAGGCCACGCTGCCTGCGGCGGGGATCGTGAGGACCCACGCCCAGACGATGCGCTCGACCGTGCCGAGCCTGAGCGCGCGCGGGTTCTTGGCGAAGCCCACGCCCATGATCGCGGTGGAGATGCTGTGCGTGGTCGAGACCGGCATGCCGAAGTGCGCGGCGATGGTAAGGATGGTCGCCGAGCTGGTGTCGACCGCGAAGCCGTGGATCGGGTGCAGCTTGACCATCTTGTGGCCCAGCGTCTTGATGATGCGCCAGCCGCCGGACGCGGTGCCCGCCGCCATCACCACGGCGCAGGTCACCACGATCCACTTCGCCACGCTGGCGTCGCCGGCGGCGGCCGGATGCATGAACGCCAGCCACGACGGCAGGTCGTCCAGCGCCCCGCTGGCCTCGGCGCCGAACAGCGTCAGCGCGATCACGCCCATGGTCTTCTGCGCGTCGTTGTGGCCGTGCGCATAGCCCATATAGGCCGCCGACAACACCTGCGCGCGGATGAAGAAGCGGTTGATCCAGCGCGGCCGCGCCAGCCGCCTGAGCACGCCGCCGGCGCGCTCCATGCCCGAGATCAGCGCCCACAGGAACAGCATCATCACGATGCCGAGCAGGAAGCCGGCCACGGGCGAGCTCACCATCGGCAGGAAGACCTTCCACACCAGGCCCTTGTTGTGCGCCCAGTCGCCGACGCTCTGCGACCAGATCAGCGAGTTCCAGTCGTTGTGCGAGGCCGACATCGCCGCCCCGCACAGGCCGCCGATCAGCGCGTGCGAGGACGAGGACGGCAGCCCGAACCACCAGGTGATCAGGTTCCACACGATCGCGCCGAGCAGCGCGCTCAGGATCACCTGCGAGGTCGCCGCCACCACCTCGGTGTTGATGATGCCGGTGGCGATCGTCGCCGCCACCGCGGTGCCGGTGAGCGCGCCGACCAGGTTCATCACCGCCGCCAGGCTGACCGCCTGCCCGGGCGAGAGCGCCCTGGTGGCGACCGAGGCGGCGATCGAGTTGGCGGTGTCGTGGAAACCGTTGATGAACTCGAACACGAGCGCCACCACGATCACCACCAGCACGAGGGTCAGCATGCGGCGTCGCCCCGGCTCAGCTGTTCTTCAGCACGATCTGGTAGGCGACCACGCCGGCCTCGCGGCAGCGGTCGATGGCCTTCTCGAGGATCTCGAAGAACTCCTTGAGCAGGAACATCTGCAGGTGGTCGAGCTTGCCCGAGTAGATGTCGCGGTAGAGCTCGAGCATCAGCCGGTCGGCCTCGTTCTCCAGCGCGCGCAGCTTGTCGTTGAGCACGCTCATCCGGTCGAGGTTCATGTGCTTGAGCTCGCGGACCATCTCCACGACCACCGCCGCGGCCTGCTCCAGCATCGCCGCGCGCGGCGCGAAGTCGATGCCTTCCAGGTGCCGCAGCGCCAGCGAGTAGCGGTCGGCGAACTTCTCGATCTGCTTGGGGATCTTGTACAGCGCCGAGCCCAGCGCCTCGATGTCCTCGCGCTCGATCGGGGTCATGAAGCTGTCGACCAGGGCCTGGCCGATCTTGTCGGAGGCGGCGCGCTCGCGCAGGCGGGCCAGCTTGAAGGCGTCCAGCGCCGGCTGGCGGTCGGACTCCTTCATCATCACGTGGAGCGCCTTGGCGGCGTCGTAGGCGGCGTCGGCAGCCTCCTCGAGCAGGGTGTAGAACTGCTTGCCGGAGCCGAAGATCGTCTGCAGTGAGAACATCGTGGAGTCCCGTCGCGGGCCTGCGTTCGGTGCGAAGGCGCGATTATGACCGGAAAATGGCACGACCCGAAGCCACGACGCCACGGATGCGTCGCCGGCTTCGAGGCAATTCCCGCATGGCGCCATCCCTCCTCTCCCCGCTTGCGGGGAGAGGCTGGGCAAGGGGCGCCCCGTGGCGACGCCACTTCCCCGCCACCGCGGCGATCCCGCACGGCACGCGTCACTCTCTCGCTTTCTCCTCGCGCACAGAAGGCAGGAGGAGGGCCTCTCCCCGCCGCGACGCACGCACCGGGCCACCACCAGGCGATCCAGCGCGTCCCGGCCTGCATCGCCGAGGCCCGGCCCAACCCCCTGCTATCATGCCGCCGCGCCCCGGGCGCCCCTATGGACGAACCACCGCCTCCCCCGCCCGCCCTGCCCCGCGCCGCCGGATCCCCGGTCGCCGCCGGCCGTGCCGGCCACCGCTCCGGATCGCCCGCGTGATCGAGCTGCTGGTCGTCATCGCACTGATCGTCCTCAACGCCTTCTTCGCCCTGTCGGAGATGGCGCTCATGACCTCGCGCAAGATCCGCCTGAAGCAGATGGGCGAGAGCAGCCGCGGCGCGCGCAAGGCGCTGGCGCTGGCCGAGCAGCCCGACAACCTGCTCTCGACCGTGCAGGTCGGCATCACCCTGATCGCGATCCTGACCGGCGTGCTGGGCGGCGACTCGTTCGGCGAGAAGATCGCGGCCTGGTTCAGCGACGCGCTGCCCGGGCTGGGCGACTACGCGCACACCCTGGGCATCGTGGTCGCGGTCGGCCTGATCACCTCGGCGTCGGTGGTGTTCGGCGAGCTGATCCCCAAGCGGCTGGCACTGACCAACGCCGAGCACATCGCCAGCGTGGTCGCGATCCCGCTCGACATGCTGGCGACCGCCGCCAAGCCGGTCGTGTACGGCCTGGGCGCCATCAACCGCCTGGTGCTGCGCCTGCTCGGCATCCGCGACGACGCGCGCAACGCGATCACCGAGGAGGAGATCCGCCTGCTGGTCACCGAAAGCCACGAGCAGGGGGTGATCGACGAGGACGAGCGCAACATGATGAACCGGGTGATGCGCCTGGGCGACCGCGACGCGGAGAGCCTGATGACGCCGCGCACCCGCATCGCCTGGCTCGACGCCTCGGAGAGCTACGAGGACAACCTCGACACCATGCGCAGGACCACGTTCTCGCGCTACCCGGTCTACCGCGGCGGCGACGACGAGGTGGTCGGCGTGCTCGAGGTCAAGTCGCTGCTCGACCGCCTCGACCAGCGCACGCTGGACCTGTTCCGCGACCTGCGCGAGCCGCTGTTCGTCTCCGAGTCCACGCCGGCGCTCAAGCTGCTGGAGATCCTGCGCGAGGACCAGCAATCGCTGGCGCTGGTCGTCGACGAGTACGGCGACATCACCGGCCTGGTCACCGTCAACGACGTGATGGAGGCGGTGATCGGCCGCAACCAGGCCGGCGAGGGACCGGATTCGATCCCGCAGATCGTGGCCCGCGACGACGGCTCGCTGCTGGTCGACGGCGGCATCTCGGTCGAGACGGTGCGCGAGCTGCTCGGCGGCGGCGCGCTGCCGCTGGAGGACGAGCACGACTACCACACCGCCGCCGGCATGACGATCGCGCAGTTCGGGCGCATCCCCAACGTCGGCGAGCACTTCGACTGGAACGGCTGGCGGATCGAGATCGTCGACCTCGACGGCCCGCGCGTGGACAAGCTGCTGCTGCAGCGCGTCGCCCAGGCCACCGTCGACCATGCCGACTGACGGTGCGCGCGAGGGCCGGTCGCACGGCCGGCACGGCCCGCGCCCACCGGGCACGCGCGCGCTGCTGGCGGCGCTGGCGGCGGGCGATCCCGACGACACCATCCGCTTCCGCGACGTCTTCGCGGGCCTGGGCGAGCGCGCCTTCGGCATGCTGCTGTTCGTGGCGACGCTGCCTGCGTTCATCCCGATCCCCGGCGTCGGCGGCGCGATCAGCGGGCCGCTGGCGATCCTGATCGGCCTGCAGCTGCTCATCGGCCTGCGCATGCCCTGGCTGCCGCGTTTCATCGCCGACCGTGGCCCGCACCGGCAGGCGATGAAGCGCTTCGAGGCGATGCTCTCGCCCTGGCTGACGCGGCTCGAGCACCTGGTGCGGCCGCGGCTGTCGTACCTGCTCGACCACCGCGTCGCCGTCATGTTCAGCGGCCTGCTGCTGGTGCTGCTCGGGCTGCTGCTGGCGCTGCCGATCCCGTTCACCAACTACATCTTCGGCGGCCTGCTGCTGCTGTTCGCGCTGGCGCTGCTGGAGCGCGACGGCGCGCTGATGGTCGTCGCCTGGGTCGCCGGCGGCATCGCGGTGGCGGTGTTCGGCGTGCTCAGCGGCACGCTGGCGGCGGCCACGGCGGAGTGGTTCGACCGGCTGCGCTGAGGCGGCGCTTTGCCCATCGATCGCCAGCGGCGATCCCTGGCTCGACGAAACGCTGCGCGGCGTTCAGCCCAGCAGCCGCGCGAAGTCCTGCGCGGTCATCGGGTGGCCCAGCCAGAAGCCCTGGGCGAGGTCGCAGCCGCGCTCACGCAGGATCTCGAACTGGCCTTCCTTCTCCACGCCCTCGGCCACCACGGTGATGCCGAGCGAATGCGCCATCGCGATGATCGCGGTGGTCAGCGCCAGGTCGTCGGGGTCGCGCAGCACGTCGGCGATGAAGCTGCGGTCGATCTTCACGCCGTCGACCGGCACCCGGCGCAGGTGGCTCAGGCCCGAGAAGCCGGTGCCGAAATCGTCGAGCCACACCTTCACGCCGGTGCTGCGCAGGCGCCCGAGCAGCGTGCTGGCGCGGATTTCGTCGCCGATCACGGCGGTCTCGGTGAGCTCGAGGTGCAGGCGCCCCGGGGCGAGCCCGGTGTCGGCGAGCACCTGCGCGACCTGGTCGGGGAGGTCGCCGCCGCGCAACTGCCGCGCCGAGACGTTAACCGCGATGAACAGCTCGTCGGCGTCGTGGTGCTCGCGCGTCCAGCGCACCGCGTCCGCGCAGGCCGCGCGCAGCACCGCGGGGCCGATGTTCTCGATCAACCCGCTCTGCTCGGCGACGTCGATGAACACCGACGGCGCGATCGCGCCGTGCTCCGGGTGCTGCCAGCGCAGCAGCGCCTCGGCGCCGGTGAGCACGTTGTCCGACATCCGGAACACCGGCTGGTACACCAGGCTCAGCTCGCCGCGCTCCCACGCGCCGCGCAGGTCCTGCTCCATGCGCACGCGGCGCTCGACCGCCTGGTCCATCGCGCGGCTGTAGAAGCGATGGCAGTTCTTGCCGGCCACCTTGGCCTGGTACATCGCGATGTCGCCGTTCTTCATCAGCATCGCGGCGTTGGCGGCGTCCTCCGGGAACAGCGTGATGCCGATCGACGTGCCCAGGAACACCTGCCGCCCGCGCACCGTGATCGGCCGGCCCAGCTCGCCGACCAGGGTCTCGGCCAGCCGGGTGGCGGCGGCGCGGATGTCGCCCGCGCCGCTGTCGTCGGACTCGAGCAGGATCACGAACTCGTCGCCGCCGAAGCGCGCCAGCCCCGCATGGTCGCCGCCGCCGCGCTCGATCGCCTCGCGGATGCGGTTGGAGAACTGCACCAGCACCTCGTCGCCGGCGTCGTGGCCGAGGGTGTCGTTGACGCGCTTGAAGTCGTCGATGTCGGCGAACAGCAACGCCATCTGCCGCGCCGCGCCGCGCAGCTGCATCAGCCGCTGGTCGAGGCGCTCCCGGAAGGCGAGCCGGTTGGACAGGCCGGTCAACGCGTCGGTGTAGGCCATGCGGCGGATGTCGCGGTCGTGGCGGACGATGCTCTCGCCCATCCGCGAGAACGCGCGCACCAGGTCGCCGATCTCGTCGTTGCGGGTGGTCGACGGCACCACCGCGGCGAAGTTGCCGGCCTCGATCTCGCGCGCCGCGTTGGCCAGCTGCCGCACCGGCCGCACCAGCGAGCGCTGCAGGATCAGGCCCACCACCACGCCGATCGCCACCAGCGCCAGCATCATCAGCCCGATCCAGACCGCGTGGTGGCGGCTGATCGCGGCCATCCGCGCCTGCATCGCCGCGCTGGCGCGCGCCTCCTCGGCGTTGACCGAATCGAGCGAATAGCCCACGCGCACGCCGCCGATGCGCTGGTCGCCGATGCGCACTGGCGCCGACACGTCGAGGATGCGGCCGGCGGACTGCACGTGCAGGTCGCGCGCGGTGACCACCTCGTAGGCCAGCGGGTCGTGCATCGCCTGGCCGTAGGTGGCGATGTCGCGCGAGCCGTCGTGGATCACCGCGCCGTTGTTGTCGTAGACGATGACGTAGCTCACGTCGGACTGGCGCAGCACGCCGCGCACCACCACGCCGATCGCGTCGAGGTCGAAGTAGTACAGCGGGTTGACCAGCGAGTCGGCCAACTGCCCGGCCACCGCCTCGCCGCGCTCGCGCAGGCGGTCGGACACCAGCCCGTGGATGGAATCGCGGCTCAGCGCCGCCATCTCGCGCTGCATCTCCGCCTGGCGGTGCAGCACCACCGCGACCACCGCCAGCACCACCAGCAGCACGCCCGCGGCCAGTAGCAGGAAGCGCGGATACAGGCCGTAGCGCAGCTTCATTCGATCTCCGCCCCGACCCGCCGGATGCCCTTGCGCAGGTTGTCGAGCGCCTGCCGGTTCTCCGCGTCGATCGGCAGGAAGCGGGTGGTCTTGAAGAACCGCAGCAGCGGCTCGCGGGCATCGGGGTCGTCGGCAGCCTCGATCAGCACCTGCTGCAGCCGCTCGCGCACGCGCTCGTCGAGATCGCCGCGCACCATCTCCACCGCGCGCGGGTACTCGCCGCTGGCGTGGATCAGCTTCATGTCGCGTCGATAGCTCGGCGGCATGCGCTGCGGGTTGTCCCAGTCCAGGCTGCTCATCACGCCCGCGTCCACCAGCCGCTTGTCCACCCAGGTCGAAATGTTGAGCTCGGAGCGCGCGAACAGGTAGCCGACCGAGCCGGCCGCGGGCCGGTCCATCGGCGAGAGCAGGATCTCCATCGGCAGCCCGCGCTCGAGCAGCTCGGTGACCGGCACGAAATAGGCGCTGGTGGACGAGATGTTCTGGAAGGCGATGCTGCGGCCGCGCAGGTCGTCAAGCGAGTCGATGCCGCTGTCGCGGCGCACGAAGAACACGCTGTGGTAATGGCTGACCCCGTCGCGTTCGGTGAGCAGCAGCGCGCGCGCATGCGCCTGCTGCTCCAGCAGCATCGCCGTGCCGGCGGTCTCGGTGACCCAGTCGACGCGGCCGCGGCGCAGGTAGCTGGCCATCTGCTGGGCGGTGCGCGCCATCAGGATGCGGCCTTCGGTGATGCCGACGTCGCGCATCCGCGGCACCACGTAGTCGAGCAGCGGCTTGAGCTGCTCGTAATGCGCCTGCGGGTTGTCGCTGATGCGGCCCAGCACCAGCACGTGGCCGTTGTCGTCGTCGGCCGCGGCGACCGGGACCAGCCCGAGGCAGAGCAAGCCGATCGCCAGCAATGCGCGCAAACGATCGAGCGTTGGGGTCAAGGGGCGGCGCCGGTGCGGGAATGGCGCGAGCCTAGCCGAAATGCGGCGCGCTGGCACGGGGCCGGCCGGGCCGCGGCGCGGCGGTCAGCCGCCGTCCTGCCCGGCCAGCCGGGCCATGCGCTGGGCGTCGGCGAGGATGCCGCGCAGCAGCCGTACCTCGCGCTCGTCCAGGCCGGCGCGCAGGTACAGCCGGCGCAGCTTGCGCATCGCCGAATCGGGCGAGCGGCCCTTGTGGAAATCGATCGCCTCCAGCGTCTCGGCGAGCTGGGCGAACAGGCCCTCGAGCTGGGCGTGGCTGGCCGGCGGGTCGGCATGCCCGCTGGCGTCGGGGCGCACTTCACCGGGGTCCTGTCCGGCGGCGCCCAGGACGGCGACCCGCAGCTCGTAGGCCAGCACCTGCACCGCGGCGGCCAGGTTGAGCGAGCTGTAGCCGGGATCGGCCGGAATGTGCACGGCGGCATGGCACAACTGCAGTTCCTCGTTCTCGAGCCCGGTGCGCTCGCGCCCGAACACCAGCGCGACCTCGCCGCCCTGCCCGGCGGCGGCCAGCGCGCGCGCCGCCGCCAGCCGCGGCGACAGCTCCTCGAGCTGGACCCGCCGGCTGCGCGCCGTGCAGCCCAGCACCAGCCGGCAGTCGGCGACCGCCTCGGCCAGCGTCTCCACCCGCACCGCCGCGGCGAGCACGTCGTCGGCGCCGGCGGCCATCGCGTCGGCGTCGGCATGCGGGAAGCGCTGCGGCGCCACCAGTACCAGACGGTGCAGGCCCATCGTCCGGATCGCTCGCGCCGCCGAGCCGATGTTGCCGGGATGCTGGGTGCCCACCAGCACGATGCGCAGGCGGCCGGCGGGCGACGGATCGTGGTTCATGCACAAATGGTAAACTGCGCGGCCCGGCCAAGGTGCCGGAACGCTCTTTTCCCCCTCGATCACCGCCCTGCGCCCGGAGCCGTCCGCGATGCAACAACCCGCTGTCAACGTCATGGTCAAGGCGGCGCGCGCCGGCGGCAATATCCTGCTGCGCCACATGCACCGGCTCGACGCGCTCAACGTGGTCGAGAAGGAACGCATGGACTACGCCAGCGAGGTCGACGGCCTGGCCGAGGAAGCGATCGTCAAGGAGCTGCGCCGCGCCTACCCCGAGCACGCCGTGCTGGGCGAGGAAGGCGGCGCCCAGAAGGGCAGCCGCGGCCCCAGCCGCCACACCTGGGTGATCGACCCGCTCGACGGGACCAGCAACTACCTGCGCGGCTTCCCGCACTGGTGCGTGTCGATCGCGCTGTGCGAGGGTCCCGAGCCGTTGCACGCGGTGGTCTTCGACCCGTTGCGCAACGAGCTGTTCACCGCCTCGCGCGGCTCCGGTGCGCAGCTCAACGAGCGCCGCATCCGCGTGGCCGAGCGCAAGGAGCTGGCCGGCGCCGTGCTGACGACCGGCTTCCCGCCGCGCGAGCGCAAGCGCGCCGGCGCCCAGCTCAGGTGCGTCGAGGAACTGCTGGCCACGGCCGAGGACATCCGCCGCACCGGCTCGGCTGCGCTCGACCTGGCCTACGTGGCCTGCGGCCGCAGCGACGGCTACTTCGAGGCCGGCGTGCAGCCCTGGGACATCGCCGCCGGCGTGCTGCTGGTGCGCGAGGCCGGCGGCCGCGTCAGCGACTTCCGCGGCGCCGCCCTCGGCCCGCTGCACGTGGAAACCGGCCCGCGCCACGTGCTCGCCGGCAACGTGCGCATCGTCGAGCCGCTGCAGAAGGCGATCGTGTCCTCCGGTTACCTGCAAGCCTTCAGCTGACGCGCTTTCCCCCTCTCCCCGCTAGCGGGGAGAGGGTGGCTGCGAAGCAGCCGGGTGAGGGGTGCGTAATGCAAGGAGGATGGCATCAAGCACATCCTCCGTCCTCACCATCGCCTCGTCGTTCCAGAACCTCAGCACGCGATAGTCGAGCGATTCGAGGAATCGCGTTCGCGCTGAGTCGCTGTCGGCCTGGTCCAGGTGTTGGCTGCCATCCAGTTCCACGATCAATCTCGCATCCGCGCACACGAAATCCGCGTAATACGGACCGATGCGGTGCTGGCGCCTGAACTTGAACCCCGCGAGGCGCCGGTCGCGCAGGCGCTCCCAGAGCATGCGCTCGGCTTCGGTCTGGTCGCGCCGCAGTTGTCGCTCGCGGGTGTGGTCCTGTTTGCCTCTCACGCGCACTCCTTGCGCTTCGTTGCTGACGCTCCCTGTTACGTACCCCTCACCCGGCGCTTCGCGCCGCCCTCTCCCCGCTGAGGCGGGGCAAGGGATGCAACCCTGCGCGCTTGTTACTTACCCCTCACCCCGCTGCTTCGCAGCCGCCCTCTCCCCGCTTGGCGGGGAGAGGGTTTATCTGGTCGCGCTTCGCGCGTTCTGCTTTATGGCCGGCGCGCCAGCGCCTCCAGGTCCTTCGCCTTGGGCATCAGGTCCTGCTTGGTCACCTTGAGGGCGCCGAAGGTCAGCAGCGGGCAGGCGATGAAGATCGACGAGATGGTGCCGATCACGATGCCCATCATCTGCGAGATCGCCATGCCTTCCAGCGAGCCGCCGCCGTAGATGTACAGCGCCAGCACGGTCAGGAACGCCACGAACGAGGTGATGATCGTGCGCGACAGGGTCTGGTTGACCGAGCGGTTGAGCACCTCGACCGGATCCACGCGCAGGTTGCGGAAGTTCTCGCGCACGCGGTCGAACACCACGATGGTGTCGTTGATCGAGAAGCCCATCACCGACAGCAGGCCGGCCAGCACGGTGAGGTCGAACTCGCGCCCGGTCAGGGCGAAGAAGCCGGCGACGATCAGCACGTCGTGCAGGGTGGTCAGGATCGCCGCGATCGCGAACTTCCACTCGAAGCGGAACGCGATGTAGACCAGGAAGCCGACCACCACGAACAGCAGCGCCCAGATCGCGTTCATCGCCAGGTCCTTGCCGACCTGCGGGCCGACGAACTCCGAGCGGGTGATGTGGGCGTGGTTGGCGTCGGTGTCGACCGCGGCGAGCACCGCCGCGGCGGCCTTGTTGCTCGCCGTCGCGCTGGCCTCGGACTCGCTCGACTGCAGACGCACCAGCAGGTCGCTGCCGCTGCCGTAGGTCTGCACCTGCGCGCCCTCGTAGCCGGCCGCGGCCAGGTGCCCGCGCACGTCGTCGACGTCGGCCGGGCGGTCGAAGCGCAGTTCCACCAGGGTGCCGCCGGTGAAGTCGAGCGCGTAGTTGAAGCCCTTGAAGGCGATCGCCCACACGGCCACCAGCGCTAGCGCGACGGCCACGCTGATCGACAGCCAGCGCAGGCGCATGAAGTCGACGTTGGTGTTGTTGGGGATGAGGTGCAACGGGAAGAGTTTCATGTGCGTTCCAGTGGTCCCGTCAGATGGCCAGCGTCTTGAGCTTCTTGCGGCGCCCGTAGATCAGGGTGGCGCAGGCGCGCGACACGGTCACGGCGGTGAACAGCGAGGTCAGGATGCCGACGATCATGGTGATCGCGAAGCCCTTGAGCGGGCCGGTGCCGAACGCGAACAGCGCCACGCCGGCCAGCAGCGCGGTCATGTTGGAGTCGAAGATCGTGCCCGAGGCGCGGTCGTAGCCGGTGGCGATCGCCGTCTTCGGCGGCATGCCCGCGCGCAGCTCCTCGCGGATGCGCTCGTTGATCAGCACGTTGGCGTCCACCGACATGCCCACCGACAGCGCCAGGCCGGCGAAGCCCGGCAGGGTCATGGTGGCGCCGAACAGCGACATCACCGCCACCACCATCAGCAGGTTGAGCAGCAGCGCGACGCAGGTCAGCAGGCCGAACATCCGGTAGTAGATCAGGAAGAACACCAGCGCGAACACGAACGAATACACCACCGCCCTGGTGCCGCGCTCGACGTTGTCCTTGCCCAGGCTCGGGCCGACCACGCGCTCCTCGATGAAGTCCATCGGCGCGGCCAGCGAGCCGGCGCGCAACTGAAGCGCCAGGTCCTGGGCGAACTGCGGGCTTTCCAGGCCGGTGGTCTGGAAGTTCTTGCCGAACACGCCCTGGATGGTGGCCGCGTTGATCACCTGCTCGGTGGTGCGCGTGCTGCGCACTTCCTTGCCGTCGACCACCTTCACCTCGGGGATGCGCTCGATGTAGACCACCGCCATCTGCTTGCCGACGTTCTGGCTGGTGAAGTCGAACATGCGCTGGCCGCCCGGGCCGTTGAGCGTCACCGACACCGCCGGCGTGCCGCTCTGCGGGTCGGGCTGGTACTTGGCGTCGACCAGCTGCTCGCCGGTGGCGATCACGCGCTTGCTGAGCAGGATCGGCATCGGCTTGCCGTCGGGGCCGAGGTCCTTGCGGTAGTACAGGCGCGCGTCCGGCGGCACCTGGCCGGTGCTGGCGGCGTCGTAGGGGTTGCCGTCGACCACGCCGCGGTACTCCAGCGTGGCGGTGGCGCCGATGATGCGCTTGGCCTGCGCGGTGTCCTGCACGCCCGGCAGCTCGACCACCACGCGGTCGGTGCCCTGGCGCTGGATGATCGGCTCGGCGACGCCGAGCTCGTTGATGCGGTTGCGCAGCGTGCCGACGTTCTGCTCGATCGCGCCGGCGACGATCTGGTTGACCTCGGCGTCCGGCACCCTGGCGGTGACGATGTTGCCCTCGCCCGACAGCTGCATCGTCGGCATCGCCTTGTTGATCGCCGTCTGCGCCCTGGTGGCGTCCACACCCTGGCCGAGCACGACCCGGAACGCCCCATTGGCCTGCCGCTCGACGGCCTCATAGCCCACGCGCGCGTCACGCAGGGCCACGCGGATGTCCTCGGCGTAGGCCTCGAAGCGCTTGTCCAGCGCCGCCTTCTGGTCGACCTGGAGCAGGAAGTGCACGCCGCCCTGCAGGTCGAGGCCGCGCAGCATCGGCCGCGCGTGCAGGTTTTCCAGCCACTGCGGCACGGTGGAGGCGAGGTTGAGCGCCACCACGTAGTTCTCGCCGAGCGCCGAGCGCAGCGTGTCGTTCGCCCTGGTCTGCTCGTCCAGGGTGTTCAGCCGCACCAGCAGGTTGCCGTCCTCGGTTTCCACCGACTTGGCCTGCACGCCGGCGGTGGCGAGCGCGGACTGCACCTGCTTCTGCAACGCGTCGTCGATGGCGGCGCCGCGGCTGGCGGTGACCTGGACCGACGGGTCCTGCGGGTAGATGTTGGGCAGCGCGTACAGCGAGCTGAGCAGGACCACCAGCAGGATGACGACGTACTTCCAGCGCGGGAATTCAAGCATCGGGGCGTTTCCAGGGCATCGCGAGGGCCGGCCAGGGCCGCGCGCGCGATGTTGCGGTCGGGCCCGGCGCGGCGCGGCCGCGGCGGGCGGGTCGGGATCGTTGCCGGATCAGGCGGACTTGAGCGTGCCCTTGGGCAGCACGTTGCCGATGGCGGCCTTCTGCACGCGCACGCGGACGTTGTCGGCGATCTCGATGGTGATGAAGCTCTCGCCGATCTCGCGCACCACGCCTGCGATGCCGCCGTTGGTGATGACTTCGTCGCCGTTGCCGAGCTTCTCCAGCATCGAGCGGTGTTCCTTGGCGCGCTTCATCTGCGGGCGGATCATCAGGAAGTACATCACCGCGATCAGCACGATCGGCATGACCAGGAAGCTCAGGCCGCCGCCGGCGGGCTGCTGGCCCTGGGCCTGGGCGTAGGCGGGTGACACCAGGAAATCGAGCAGGTTCAACGGGTTCATCGGGTCGTCCACGGGCAAAATAGCGGGGAATTATGCCACGGCCGCGGCCGGTCGCCGCCGGATCGCCTGCCTTGGCCATGCCCCGGCGGCGAATCCGCACCGGGGCTGCAGTGGACACCACGGATCGTGGAAGGTTCCTCGCGGCCTTCCACCCGGTTCCATCCAAGCTGGATGATGTGCAGCCCGAAACGGGCTTCGGCCGGATGCGCGAGGGAAGCCGGGACCGGGGGATCGCTCTTCCCCCGGCAGGCATGCCGCTTCGCGGCTCCCCCGGCCCGGCGCAGCGCGCCGGGCATTCGCACGGGCCGCGTGGCAGTGCCACGCAAGCGGGCCCGTGCTCATCCTGTCCTGACGGGGGCGCCGGCCATCCATGGCCGGCTTGGCCGCGATCCCCCGGCCCCGGCTTCCTCTTGGCGATCCGTCGCTTCGGCTAGCAGGCTTTCCTATGGGAGCCGCAGGTCGGGGTTCCCGTCCCGACGCCCGCCCCTGCAGCAGCGCTCCAGGGGCCGATCGCCCTACCCGATCAATCGAAAGGCTTCGCGCCAAGAACATCGCGCCCATGAGGCGCTCCCGCGAACGCGGGCGAACGCAAGCCCGACCTACCGCGACGCGTAGAAGGCGGCGCGGAAATCCGCGAAGGTCCCGGCCTCGATCGCCGCGCGCATCCCCGCCATCAGCGACTGGTAGTACCAGAGGTTGTGCAGCGTGCCCAGGATCGGCGCGAGCATCTCGTTGCAGCGGTCGAGGTGGCGCAGGTAGGCGCGGCTGTAGCTGCCGGCGCAGGCCGGGCAGCCGCAGCCCTCTTCGATCGGCCGCGTGTCCTTCTCGTGCTTCGCGTTGCGGATGCGCACGGTGCCGGTGGAAGTGAAGTAGTGGCCGTTGCGCGCGTTGCGTGTCGGCATCACGCAGTCGAACATGTCGACGCCGCGCGCCACCGCCTCCACCAGGTCCTCGGGCCGGCCCACGCCCATCAGGTAGCGCGGCCGGTCGCCCGGCAGCTGCGGGCAGGCGTGGTCGAGCATGGCGTTGCGCTCGGCCTCGGTCTCGCCGACGGCCAGCCCGCCGATCGCGTAGCCGTCGAAGCCGATCGCCTTCAGCCCTTCCGCCGAGCGGGTGCGCAGCTCGCGGTGCACGCCGCCCTGGACGATGCCGAACAGCGCGGCGTCGTTGCCCTCGTGCGCGCGCTTGCTGCGCTCGGCCCAGCGCAGCGAGAGTTCCATCGACCGTCGCACCAGGTCCGCATCGACCGGCTTGCCGTCCACGTGCACCGGCGGGCACTCGTCGAAGATCATCACGACGTCGCTGCCCAGCACCTTCTGGATGCGCATCGACTCCTCGGGGCCGAGGAACACCTTGCTGCCGTCTGTCGGCGCGGCGAAGGTCACGCCCTGCTCGGTGATCTTCCGCCGGTGCGCCAGCGAGAACACCTGGAAGCCGCCCGAATCGGTGAGGATCGGCCCGTCCCAGCGCGCGAATCCGTGCAGCCCGCCGTGCGCCTCGATCACCTCCAGCCCGGGCCGCAGGTAGAGGTGGAAGGTGTTGCCGAGGATGATCTGCGCGCCCAGCTCGCGCAACTGGCCGGGCAGCATGCCCTTGACCGAGCCGTAGGTGCCCACCGGCATGAACGCCGGCGTCTCCACCGTGCCGCGCGGGAACGCGATCCGGCCGCGGCGCGCGGCGCCGTCGGTGCCGAGCAGTTCGAAGGACATCCTGCTCATGGCTCGTCTCCGCAGTTGCCTCCACCGCCGACATTGCCTCCACCGTCGTCATTCCCGCGAAGGCGGGACAAGCGCGCAGCGCGCAGGACGGCCGCAGGCCGGTCCCGAAGGGACGAGCAGCGCGAGCAATCCAGCGACGTTGCTTTCCGGGATACGACGGGCCTCGACGCGAAGGGCACTGGATTCCCGCCTTCGCGGGAATGACGATCAAGAGCGGCGACGACGTTCATGCGGCCTGCTCCGGCCATAGCAGCATGGCGTCGCCATAGCTGAAGAAGCGGTATCGCTCGCGCACCGCATGTTCGTACGCAGCCATGATCCGCGCCTTCCCCGCGAACGCCGACACCAGCATCAGCAGCGTCGACTCCGGCAGGTGGAAGTTGGTGAGCAACGCGTCCACCGAGCGCACCCGGTAGCCGGGGAAGATGAAGATCCGCGTCTCGCCCGCGAACGGCCGCAGCGCGCCGTCCACCAGCGCGCTCTCCAGCGCGCGCACGACGGTGGTGCCGATGGCGACCACGCGCCCGCCCGCGGCGCGCGTGCGGCGCACCTGCTCGACCAGGCCGGCGCCGACGTTGAGCCATTCGCTGTGCATGCGGTGCTCGCGCACGTCGTCCACGCGCACCGGCTGGAAGGTGCCGGCGCCCACATGCAGGGTGACGTGGCCGAAGCCGACCCCGCGCTCGCGCAGCGCCTGCAGCAGCGGCTCGTCGAAGTGCAGGCCAGCGGTCGGCGCCGCGACCGCACCCACTTCGCGCGCGAACACGGTCTGGTAACGCTCGTCATCGTCCGCGCCCGGCTCGCGCCGGATGTACGGCGGCAGCGGCAGGCGCCCGGCGCGCAGCAGCCAGGATTCGAGCGCGCCCTCGACCGCGAAGCGCAGGTGGTAGAACTCGCCGTCGCGGCCGAGCACCTCGGCCTCGCCGCCGGCGTCGAGCTCGATGCGTCCGCCCGCCTTCAACGGCTTGCTCGCGCCGACCTGCGCGCGCGCCTCGTTGCCGGGCAGCAGGCGCTCGATCAGGATCTCGACCCGGCCACCGCTGCCGGCCTTGTGGCCGAACAGCCGCGCCGGGATCACCCGGGTGTCGTTGAACACCAGCAGGTCGCCGGCGCGCAGCAGCGCCGGCAGGTCGTGGACGTGGCGGTCCTCGAATCCGGTGTCGCCGGGCGGCACCACCAGCAGCCGGCTGGCCGAGCGCTCGGGCAGTGGCGCCTGCGCGATCAGCTCGGCGGGCAGCTCATAGTGGAAGTCGGACTTCTTCAAGGCAGCGCCGGGGCAACGGGGCGCGCATTGTAAGCGGCGGGGGCCGCGGGTTCCGCGAGGAAGGCGCCGTCAACGTTCGAACTTGGTCGACAGCACCAGCGACGACGTCGTCCGCTCCACCCCCTCCAGCGCGCCGATGCGGTCGGTCAGCGCGTCCATGTCCCCGATCGTCGGCACCACCCCCACCGCCACCAGGTCCCAGCCGCCGCTGACCGACTGCAGGCTGCGGACCTCGGGCATCGCCCGCAGCGCCTCGACCACCGCCGGCATCTGCTTCGGGAACACGGTGACCATGATCAGCGCGCGGATCCGCTCGCGCTCGAAGTCGTCGTGGACCCGGACCGTGTAGCCGGCGATCACGCCCGTCCGCTCCAGCCGCTCGATCCGGCTCTGCACCGTGGTGCGCGAGAGCCTGAGCCGGCGCGCGATCCGGGCGGTCGGGGCGCGCGCGTCCTCGCGCAGCAGCGCGAGCAGGGCCTCGTCGGCGTCGGTGAGCTTCATCCGGCCATCCGCTTCGTCGATTCGACGAAATCTACCGGGTTTATGCGCAAATCGCACCTGTTAATCGACGAAAACCTGCCGATAATAGGAGGTTGACCGCCGCCAGCGCGGCCCGCCATCCGAACCGGAGGACCCCAACATGTCCGTGACCGACAAGCTCGCCCCGCTCCGCGCCCGCAAGGGCACGCGCCGTACCCCCGGCCTCGACGACGCCACCCTGTCGGCGTTCGCCGCGGGCCATCCCGAGCTGGTGGCCGCCATCGACGCCGCCGCGGCGGAGTTCGCGCGCGTGCAGGCCGACTTCGCCGACCTGCTGGACCTCGACGAGGACGCCCAGCTGCAGGCCGTCCAGGCCAGCTACGTCAACTTCTACCCGCAGGACGCGGTGAACCCCTACGTCGCGCTCGCCGCGCGCGGGCCGTGGGTCGTCACCCTCAAGGGCGCGGTGCTGTACGACACCGGCGGCTACGGCATGCTCGGCTTCGGCCATGCGCCGGAGGCGGTGATCGACGCGATGGCCAGGCCGCAGGCGATGGCCAACATCATGACCCCGAGCCTGTCGCAACTGCGCGCCGAGCGCGCGCTGCGCGCGGAGATCGGCCACACCCGCGGCGGCTGCCCCTTCACCCATTTCATGTGCCTGAACTCCGGCTCGGAGTCGGTCGGCCTGGCGGCGCGCATCGCCGACACCAACGCCAAGTCGATGACCGACGCCGGCGCGCGCCATGCCGGCCGCGCGATCAAGCGACTGGTGGTCAAGGGCAGCTTCCACGGCCGCACCGACCGCCCGGCCCTGTATTCCGATTCCAGCCGCAAGACCTACCTGCAGTTCCTCGCCAGCTATCGCGGCGAGGACAGCGTCATCGTCATCCCGCCGTACGACGTCGAGGCGCTGCGGCGCGCGTTCGCCGATGCCGACGCCAACGGCTGGTTCATCGAGGCGATGTTCCTGGAGCCGGTGATGGGCGAAGGCGACCCGGGCCGCAGCGTGCCGCCGGCCTTCTACGCCGCCGCGCGCGAGCTGACCAGGGCGCACGGCTCGCTGCTGCTGGTCGACTCGATCCAGGCCGGCCTGCGCGCGACCGGCACGCTGTCGATCGTCGACTACCCCGGCTTCGAGGGCCAGGAAGCGCCGGACATGGAAACGTACTCGAAGGCGCTCAACGCCGGCCAGTACCCGCTGTCGGTGCTCGCGCTCAACGAGCGCGCCGCGGGCATCTACAAGCGCGGCACCTACGGCAACACCATGACCGCCAACCCGCGCGCGCTGGACGTCGCCTGCGCGGTGCTGGCGCAGCTCACGCCCGCCGTGCGCGAGAACATCCGCGACCGCGGCCGCCAGGCGGTCGAGGCGCTGGAGAAGCTCAAGGCCGAGCTCGGAGGCCTGATCACCAAGGTCCAGGGCACCGGCCTGCTGTTCTCGTGCGAGCTGGACCCCGCATTCAAGGGCTACGGCGCAGGCTCGAGCGAGGAATGGCTGCGCGAGCGCGGCCTGGGCGTGATCCACGGCGGCGAGAACTCGCTGCGCTTCACCCCGCGCTTCGAGGCCGGCGAGGACGAAATCGCGCTGATCGTGGCGATGGTCAAGCGCGCGCTGCTGGAAGGCCCGCGGCAGAAGCAGGCCGACGCGGCGTAGGCGCGGCGCATCGCGGATCCGGGAAGGCCGGGGAAACCCGGCCTTCCTTCGTTCCGCCGGCTACGCGGCGCGCGCACCGCCACGCTAGACTTCCTGCCATGAAGATCGTCGAGGTCCGCCACCCACTGGTGCAGCACAAGCTCGGCCTGATGCGCCGCGCCGACAACAGCACCAAGACCTTCCGCGAGCTCGCGGCCGAGGTCGCGACGCTGCTGACCTACGAGGCCACCGCCGACCTCGAGACCGAGGACGTCGAGGTCGAAGGCTGGGCCGGGCCGGTGCCGGTGCGGCGGATCAAGGGCCGCAAGATCACCCTCGTGCCGATCCTGCGCGCCGGCGTCGGCATGCTGCCGGGCGTGCTCGAGCTGATCCCCGCCGCCAAGGTCAGCGTGGTCGGCATCAAGCGCGACGAGGCCTCGCTGGCGGCGATGCCCTACTACGAGAACCTGGTCGGCGGCATGGCCGACCGCACCGCGCTGGTGCTCGACCCGATGCTCGCCACCGGCGGCACCCTGGTGGCCACCGTCGACATGCTCAAGGCCGCCGGCGCCACGCGGATCAAGGGGCTGTTCCTGGTCGCAGCGCCGGAAGGCCTCAAGGTCCTGGAGGCGGCGCATCCGGACGTCGAGGTCTACACCGCCTCGATCGACGAGCGGCTCAACGAGAAGGGCTACATCCTGCCGGGGCTGGGCGACGCCGGCGACAAGATCTTCGGCACGCGCGTCCTCTAGGCGTGCCGGGCCGGCGGCCTTCTTGATTCCGCGGCAAACGCCGTAGGTCGGGGTTACGCCCCCGACACTCCCGAATGTCGGCGATCCCGCCTCCCCGACACCACCGACTGCCGGCGATCCCGCGACTCCCGACATCTCCGAGTGCCTGACCGTCCGGGCGTCGGGGACGCAGCCCCGACCTACGGCCGGCGATCGGCGCGCCGCCGCCTGCGCGTGGCGGTGGCAGCGATGGCCACCACCAGCAACACGACGACGACGACGGCGGGCAGCGCCCAGCCGCGACGCGCGTCCCGCGCTTGCCCGCCATTGCCGTCGGCGGCCGGCGACGGCGGCGCATCCACGGGCGCGATGCCGTCGCGGAGCGTCCACTTGCCGTCGCGCAACACGAGCCGGTCCCCCGGCAGCGGCGGCAGTACGAAGGCGCGCCAGGTGATGCGCAGGTCGCCGACCTGCGGCGCGAGCGGGTTCTCGGCGCTGCCGAGGCCGTCGCCCTCGGGCTGGAAGGTCGCCGACATGTTGCCCGGCAAGGCGGAGAAGTTCGGGCGGAAGGACTGCCATCGGCCCAGCGCATTGACCACCTGCGCGGGCAGAGGCTTGCCGTCGAGCGTGACCCGCGCGCGCCATTCGCGCTCGCGCAGCGGGATCGCGCGCGGGTTCCCGTGTCCCGGCGCGAAGCCGGAGGAATCCACGCGCGCGCCGCGCCAATCCAGCGCGTAGCCGTTGCCGGCGCGCGTCCACTGGTACATCTCGACGTGGCGCTGCAACCCCGGGTGGCGGGTGGTGACGCCGAAATCGGGGTCGCGCAGCGTGCGCTCGACCACCACCTCGCCGCGCGGCGCGGCCGCATCGCCTGGCTGCATCGCCCGGGCGGGCGCCGAGGCCGGCAGCAGCGCGGCCAGCGCGCACGCGCCCGCCAGCGATGCGAACCAACCCACCGGGACGCGCGCGCAGCCGCGACGCACCGGCATCAGCCCAGCACCCTCGCCTGCAGCGCGGCAGTCTCGTGGACGGTGCCGAAGCGGCCGCGGTCGTCGCGCGCCAGCTGGGCGAGCGCGATCTCCGGGTCGTGGGTGAAGAACAGGTGCACGTTGCGCGCGAACTTGTCCTCGAGGAAGGCGCGCTTCTCGTCGATCAGCAGCTCGGCGTTGCGGTCGTAGCCCATGGTGATCGGCACGTGCACCCACGGCCTGCCCGGCACGAGGTCGGCGCAGAACGCCACGCCGCCGTGCGCCTGCCCGCCGACGCGCTCGGGGCCGACGATCTCGGCCAGCATCAGGCCCGGCGTGTGGCCGTCGCTGTAGTGGAAGCGCACCGCGTCGCCCAGCGCTTTCGAATGCGCGCCGTCGACGATCTCCAGCCGGCCGCTGGCCTCGAGCAGGCCCGGCAGCTCCGGGATGTAGCTCGCGCGATCGCGCGGATGCGGATCGCGCGCGCGCCGCCATTGCTCGGCGCCGACGACGAAGGTCGCGTTCGGGAACAACAGTTCCGGCGCGCGGCCTTCCGCCCACGGCGCCAGCAATCCGCCGGCATGGTCGAAGTGCAGGTGCGAGAGCACCACCACGTCGATGTCGGCGTGGTCGAAGCCGGCCTCGCGCAGCGAGTCGAGCAGCACGTGGCGATCCTCGACCACGCCGTAGCGCTCGCGCAGCCTGGGCTCGAAGAACGCGCCGATGCCGGTCTCGAACAGCACCGTCTTGCCCGCCAGCGGGCTGGCCAGCAGCGCGCGGCAGGCCAGCGGGATGCGGTTGAGCGCGTCCGGCGCGATCCACTTCGACCACATCGCGCGCGGCGCGTTGCCGAACATCGCGCCGCCGTCGAGTTGCTGGCGGTTGCCTTCGATGGACCAGAGCTTCATGGCGATGGCGTCTCCGGATTCGCTGCGTCGATGTTACCGCGGCGGTCGTCGGGGCGCTGCGCTCGGGACGGCCGCGTACGTCCGCGCTATTGCCGCGCGCCCGCGGTGAAATACAGCACGAATGCACCCTTCCCGGGCTCGTCCGCCGCCACTTCCAGCGGCGCCATCGCGCCGGCGCCGCGCAGCGTGCCTGCGCCGCGCGCGTCGGGCTCGCCTTCCACCAGGCGCAGACGGCTGCCGCGCCAGGCCTTGACCGCGATCTTCGCGGCCTGGCCCGGCGCCAGCTCGACGTCGCCGCCGGCGTCCTTGGGCAGCGCGACGTTGCGACCGCCGGTGTCGTCGAGGTCGTCCTGCTGGAACACGAACAGCGGCTGCCCGTCGACCTCCACCGCGAAGCGCCAGTCGGTGGTGCCGACCGAGCCGTCGTGCCGCACGGCGATGCGGTCCAGCCGCAGCCGCAGCGCTTGCGCCACGGCGGCCCCTGGCGGCGGCTGCGACGTGGCCGCGGTGGCAGGCGCCGCGGCCACCGCCGGCGGCGCCGGCGGCGGCGCGTCGCGGTCGTCGCGCAGGTTGACGTACACCGCGGTCAGCGATGCGATCAGCGCGGCGGCGCCGGTCAGTACGGCCGGCAGCACGTGCAGGATGGGCTTCTTCTCGTTGTCGGCCATGGCGGCGTTCGCTTGTCGCAATCAGTGGGAGGCCGGCTCGACCTTCGCCGCGCCGACGGGGTTGCGCGGGTCCGATCCGCCGGAAAGCCTGCCGCTCGCCTTGTCCCATTCCACCGTTTGCAGGTTGCCCCAGACGTGGCTGGACCTGCGCCCGTCGTCGCCTTCCTCGCCCGGGACCTTCACCACGTGCCCCATCGCGCGCAGCTGCTTCACCACTTCCGGAGTGAACGCGCCGGACTCGGCCTGGATCACGTCCGGCATCCACTGATGGTGGTAGCGCGGCAGCGCCGCGACCTGCTGCGCGGACAGCCCGGCGTCGTAGCCCAGGATCCCGAGCAGCACCATCGTGATGATGCGGCTGCCGCCGGGCGTGCCGAGCACCGCGACCTTGTCCTTGGATTCCAGGAACGTCGGCGTCATCGAGCTGAGCATGCGCTTGCCGGGCTTGGGCGCGTTGGCGTCGTAACCCATCACGCCGAACGCGTTGGGCGTGCCCGGCTTGAGCGCGAAGTCGTCCATCTCGTCGTTGAGCAGCACGCCGGTGCCCGGCGGGATCAGGCCCGAGCCGTACAGCAGGTTGACCGTCTGCGTGGCCGCGACGCGGTTGCCGTCGGCATCGATGATCGAGAAGTGGGTGGTCTCCTCGTCCTCGAGCGGGGTTTCCTTGCCCGACAGCAGGTCGCTGGGCGTGGCCTTGTCGGGATTGATCGTCGCGCGCAGGCCGGCGGCGTAGTCGGCGCTGGTGAGCGTGCGCTGCGGGATCTCCACGAAATCCGGGTCGCCGAGGTAGAAGGTGCGGTCGCGGTAGGCGCGTCGCATCGCCTCGACGACCAGGTGCACGCGGTGCGCGTCGTCGAGCTGCTGCAGGTCCCACGGTTCGAGGACCTGCAGCATCTCCGCCAGCGCGATGCCGCCGGAGGACGGCGGCGGCGCGGTGGTGACCTGCCAGCCGCGGTATTCGAACGCGATCGGCGCGCGCTCGCGCACCTGGTAGCCGGCCAGCTCCGCCTCGGTCCACTTGCCGCCGGCATCGCGCACGCCGGCGAGCAGCTTCTTCGCGGTTTCGCCGCGGTAGAAGCCGTCATGGCCCTTGGCCGCGAGCATCTGCAGCGTACGCGCGAGGTCCGGCTGCCGGAACAGGTCGCCTTCCGCGATCGGCTTGCCGCCGGCGAGGTAGACCGCGCGCGTGCCGGGATAGCGATCCATCACCTCGCGCCGCGCCGCGTAGCCGCGCGCCATGCGCGCGTAGACCGGAAAGCCTTCGTTCGCGATCCGGATCGCCGACGCGAGCGTCTTCGACAGCGGCAGCTTCCCGTACTTCTCCGACAGGTGCACCAGCGCCGCCGGCAGGCCGGGGATGCCGGCCGACCACGGGCCGTTCTGCGCGCGGTCGCGGTTGAAGTCACCGTTCTCGAGCAGGTACTGCTCCGGGGTCGCCGCTTCCGGCGCGGTCTCGCGCGCGTCGACGAAGACGTCCTTGCCGCTCTTCGCGTCGTGCAGCAGGAAGAAGCCGCCGCCGCCCAGGCCCGAGCTGATCGGCTCGACCACCGCCAGCGTCGAGGACACCGCCACCGCGGCGTCGAACGCGTTGCCGCCTTCGCGCAGCACCTGCATGCCCGCTTCCGTGGCGAGCGCATGGCCGGAGGCGATCGCGGCGCCGGCGGGATGCGTCGCGGCACCGGGCGCTGCCTGCGCCGCCGCCATCGCGGGCGCGAAGGCCAGGGCCAGGAGCAGCGGGAGATTGCGGATCGATTTCATGCGGTTTCCTGGGTATCGGCGGCGTTGCCGTCATCTTCCGGCATCGGCGCCGCGTCAACCGGGACGGATGCCCCGCCTTGCAGCCTGCGCAGCTTGGCGAGCAGGTCGCCATGGCTTTCCGGATGCGCCGGGTCCGGGTCGATGCATTCGACAGGGCAGACCACCACGCACTGCGGTTCGTCGAAGTGGCCCACGCACTCGGTGCAGCGCGCCGGATCGATCACGTAGATCGTTTCGCCCTGCGAGATCGCCTGGTTCGGGCAGGCCGGCTCGCAGACGTCGCAGTTGACGCAGAGTTCGTTGATCTTGAGGGACATGGGGGATTGCGGGGGCCGGTTGCATGCCCCGGACTGCCGTGGGAGCGATGGAAGCCGCGACGCCCTGCCGGCTGCCGGTCGCGGCTTCCGTCGTTCCCGCGGCCGGGAAACGCGACGGAAGCCGGCTTCGCAGTCGGGGCAGGCGCGCGGCCCGCCCCGCCGCGATCAGTCGGTCTGGACGAACGTGTAATCCACGCCGGCGGGCGTCACCGCGGCCTTGACGCGGTCGTTGTCGGCGGCGTGGCCGACGAACAGCACGCGCACGCCCTTCATCGTCTCCGCGGGCACGTCCTTGAACGACTCGACCACGATGTCGGCCATCTTCGCCGACGCCGGCGAGGCGTAGGCCAGCATGTTGCCGCTGATGATGCCGCGGGCCACGTCGGTCTTGGCCTTCTCCAGCAGGCGGTCGTAGGAGCCCTGGAAGTCCGGGGTGCTCTCGCCGGGCAACAGGTAGACGTAGGGCTGGTTGCTGATGCCGCCCATGTTGCGCATGACCACGTCGGAGACGTAGGTGCGCCACGCGGCGTTGTCGTCGGTGGTCGGCGCGGTCAGCGCGGCCTTCGGCGCCTCCTTGGGCGCCTCTTCCTTCTTGCAGGCCGCGAACGGCAGTACGAGGCAGGCGACCAGCAGCAGTTGCATCGCGGGGCGGGTGATGGTGTTCATGGCGAGGTTCTTCATTGGTGCTCCCCTGTTGCGGGTGGATTGAAGGGTCATGCCTTGCCGCGCTGCCACTCGGCCTGCAGCGCGCTTGCCACGGCCGGCGGCACGAAGCCGGAAACGTCGCCGCCCAGGCGCGAGATCTCGCGCACCAGCGACGACGAGATGAAGCCGTACTGCTCGGCGGGGGTGAGGAACAGCGTCTCGACCTCGGGGATCAGGTGGCGGTTCATGCTGGCCAGCTGGAACTCGTACTCGAAGTCCGACACCGCGCGCAGCCCGCGCAGCAGCACGCCGCCGCCGACTTCCTTGACGAAATGCGCCAGCAGCGAGTCGAAGCCGCGCACCTCGACGTTGTGGTGGTGGGCCAGCGCCTCGCGCGCCAGGTCCACGCGCAGCTGCAGCGGCAGCGCGGGGCGCTTGGACGGGCTCTCGGCCACGCCGATCACCAGGCGCTCGAACAGCGGCGCCGCGCGGTCGACCAGGTCGACGTGGCCGCTGGTGATCGGGTCGAAGGTGCCGGGGTACACCGCGATGCGGTTGCGGGCCACGCTCATGGGAGGTTCGTCGCGCCGTCGTCGGGAGCCTGCGCAAGTGTATCAGCGCCCCCCGCGGCCCGACGGAACAGGGCGTGCCGGGCGTCACGGCTGCGGCCTTCGCGATGCAGGCGCCAGCCGGGCCCGGGGTCGACCGGGCGGTCGGCGGGGGATTCGAGGTACAGCCAGGCGCCCTCGGCCAGCCACGACGGCAGTGCCGCCAGCACCGCATCCCATAGCCCCTCGGCGAACGGCGGGTCGACGAAGACGAGGTCGAAGCGGCCGTGCAGCGGCGCCGCCAGCAGCGCCAAGGCGTCGGCGCGCAGCGGCTTCGCTTCGTCGCGCGCGTGCAGGCGCTCGACCGCGGCGTGGAGCGAATCGACCAGACGGGGGTCGCGCTCGACCAGCAGCGCCTCGCGCGCGCCGCGCGAGAGCGCTTCCAGCCCGAGCGCGCCGCTGCCGGCGAACAGGTCGAGCACGCGCGCGCCCGGCAGCATCGGCTGCAGCCAGTTGAACAGCGTCTCGCGCGCGCGGTCGGAAGTCGGCCGCAGCCCGGGCGCGTCCGCGACCGGCAGGCGGGTGCCGCGCCAGCGCCCGCCGATGATGCGCACGCTGCCTTCGCGGCCGCGCGGGACAGGCTTGGCACTGCGCGGTTTCATGCGGTCGGAATGCGGGCCGGTGCTACCATTGCCGGTCATTGTCCGCGCTTGCGCGGACAAAAACATTCCCCCACCGCATTGGCGCCCGATGGTCAGTTTCTTCCGCCGCAAGAAGGACAAGCAGGCGGCAGCCGAGGCCACCGGAAAGCCGCGCGAGGGCCTCGACGTCGAAGCCCTGGCCGCGGCGTTCCCGGACGCCCCGCAGCTCGCGACGCAGCCACCGCGGCATTCGGGCGAGCCGTCCAACGGGCCCGCGGGCGAACCGCTCGAAGCGCCCGCCGCGCTCGCCGCGCCCGCGCCGGAAACCGCGATCCCGACCCAGGAAAAGCCCGCCGCCGCGCCCGGCAAGCCGGGCTGGCGCGAGCGCCTGCGCGGCAGCGGCATTGCCCGCGGCCTGGGCGGCCTGTTCTCGCGCAACCCGAAGCTCGACGACGACCTGCTCGACGAGATCGAGACCGCGCTGATCACCGCCGACGTCGGCGTCACCGCCACCACGCAGCTGGTCGAGCACCTGCGCAAGCGGATGAAGGCGCGCGAGTTCGCCGATGCCGCCGGCCTGCTCGCCGCGCTGCGCGCCGAACTGGTCGCGCTGCTCGAGCCGGTCGCGCGGCCGCTGGCGATCGACGAGGCGGCCAGGCCGTTCGTGATCCTCACCGTCGGCGTCAACGGCGTCGGCAAGACCACCACCATCGGCAAGCTCGCACGGCGCTACAAGGACGAGGGGCGCAGCCTGATGCTCGCCGCCGGCGACACCTTCCGTGCCGCCGCGGTCGCGCAGCTGCAGGCGTGGGGCCAGCGCAACGGCGTGGCGGTGGTCGCGCAGGGGCAGAACGCGGATGCGGCCTCGGTCGCGTTCGACGCGCTGCAGGCGGCGAAGGCGCGCGGCACCGGCGTGCTGATCGCCGACACCGCCGGCCGCCTGCACACCCAGCAGGGATTGATGGCCGAGCTGGGCAAGATCAAGCGCGTGCTCGGCAAGCTCGATTCGGCGGCGCCGCACGAGGTGCTGATGGTGATCGACGGCACCACCGGGCAGAACGCGCTGTCGCAGCTGCGCCAGTTCCATGCCGCCGCGGGCGTCACCGGGCTGGTGGTCACCAAGCTCGACGGCAGCGCGAAGGGCGGCGTGGTGTTCGCGCTGGCGCGCGAGTTCGGCATCCCGATCCGCTACGCCGGCATCGGCGAGCGGCCGGAGGACCTGCGCGTGTTCGACGCCCAGGCTTTCGTCGACGCCCTGCTGCCCGAGTCGCTGGGCACGACAGAAGGCCGTGGCGACGGCGGCTGAGGGCGCGAGGCGCCGCCGCGCGCTGCTGCTCGCCGGCGGCGCGCTCCTGCTGCTCCTGTTGCTCGCCGGGCTGCGCTTCGCGGCGCAGCCCGACCGCGTCGCCCGGCTGGTGCTGGGTGCGCTGGGCGATGCGCTCGGCCTGGAGATCAGCGCTTCCGGCGCCAGCGAGTACACGCTGCGCGGCTCGCCTACGCTGGTGGTGCGCGACGTGGTCGCGCGCGTGCCCGGCGCCACAACGCCGCTGCTGCGCGCGCGGCGGATCTACGCCTCGGTGCCGTGGTCGACCGTGCGCAGCCGCGGCGCGCAGCTCGACATCACCCGCATCGAACTCGACGCGCCGGTGCTCGACCTGCCAGCGCTGCAGCGCTGGCAGGCATCGCGCCCGCCCGGCGAACGGCGGACGCCGACGCTCAGCGACGGCCTGCAGGTGCGGGAAGGCCGCGTGGACGGCGATGGCTGGCGCGTCGATCGCATCGCGATCTCGCTGCCGCGCCTGATGCCCGGGCAACGCGTCCGCGGGCGCGTCGGCGGCCGCTTCCGCGCCGGCGACCTCGGCCTCGCCTTCGACGTCGCCGTGGCGATGACGCGGCCGGGCAATGATGCCGGCGTCGCCATTGTCGGGCCCGTCACCGCATCGTCCGGGACATGGCGCGTGCCCGCGCGCATCCATCTCGCCGCGCCGCTGCACTTCGGCGACGACGGCATCCGCAGCGCGCGGCTGCGCGCGCGTGCGTCCGGCCGCTACGAATCCGGCACGACGCGCCTGCCCTTCGCGATCGCCGTCACTTCGCCCCTGCTGCTGCGCGGCGGAACGATCGCGCTGGCGCCGGCCGGCCTTGCGCTGCGCGGCGAGGGCGTGGTGCCGGCCGTCGACGCCGGCGGCGCGCTCGCCTACGGCCGGCGCCTGCTGCTCGACCTCGACGGCCGCCTCGCCGGCTGGCCCGACGCCTGGCCGGCGCTGCCGCCGCCGATCGGCGCTTCCGACGCGCCGCTGCCGTTCGCGCTCGACTACCTGGGCCGCGGCGACCTGTCCGATCCCGCCTCGCTGCGGCTGCGGCGCGACGACACCCGCTTCGACGCGCGCTTCCGCCTGCCCGAAGCCACGGCGTGGATGTCGTCCGCCGCGGACGGCTCACCGCTGCCGCCGCTCACGGGCCACCTGTCGACGCCGCGGCTCGACATCTCAGGCGCGCGGCTCGAAGGCGTCGAGGTCGAACTCGAGGATCCGTCGCTGCCACCGGAAGGATCGCCGTGAGCGCCACCGACGGTTTCGCCGAACGGTTGCTGGCATGGTTCGACGTTTCCGGCCGCCACGACCTGCCCTGGCAGCATCCACGCACGCCCTATCGCGTCTGGCTGTCGGAAATCATGCTGCAGCAGACCCAGGTGCGTGTCGTCATCCCCTACTTCGAGCGCTTCGTCGCCGCGCTGCCCGACATGTCGTCGCTGGCCGCGGCGCCGCTCGACGAGGTGCTCGCGCTGTGGTCGGGGCTCGGCTACTACGCCCGCGCGCGCAACCTGCACGCCGCCGCGCGCGCCTGCGCCGAGCGCCACGGCGGCGACCTGCCGCGCGACTTTGACGCGCTCGTCGCCCTGCCCGGCATCGGCCGCAGCACCGCCGGCGCGATCCTCGCCCAGGCCTGGGGCGACCGCTTCGCGATCCTGGACGGCAACGTCAAGCGCGTGCTGTGCCGCTACCACGGCGTCGAAGGCTGGCCGGGCCTGCCCAAGGTCGAGAAGGCGCTGTGGGACATCGCGCAGGCGCACCTGCCACGGACGCGCCTGGCCGACTACACGCAGGCGCAGATGGACTTCGGCGCCACCCTGTGCACGCGCTTCGATCCCGCATGCGTGCTGTGCCCGCTGCAGCACGACTGCGTCGCGCTCGCCACCGGCCGGGTCGCCGACCTGCCGACGTCCAAGCCCGGCAAGCCGCTGCCCGAGCGGACCGCCCACGTGCTCCTGCTGTGCGACGCACGCCGGCGCGTGCTGCTGCAGCGACGCGCGCCGGCCGGCGTCTGGGCCTCGCTGTGGTCGCTGCCCCAGGCCGGGTCGCACGAGGACGCGCGCGAATGGTTCGAGGCGCACGTCGAGGGCGACTACGACGGCGGCCAACCGCTGGACGCGATCGCGCACGGCTTCACCCACTACCGGCTCACCCTGCTGCCGCTGCGCTGGCGCGCGGTCGCGATGCGCGCCGCGGTGGGCGACAATGGCGACCTGCGCTGGGTCTCGCACGCCGAACTGGCGACGCTGGGCATCCCCGCGCCGGTCAGGACGCTGGTCGAAGCCCAGCTGCGTGAACACGAGGACGAGCCGACATGACCCGCACGGTGCAATGCCAGTACGAAGGCCGCGAAGCCGAAGGCCTGGATTTCGTGCCCTGGCCGGGCGAGCTCGGCAAGCGCGTGTTCGCGAACATCGGCAAGGCCGGCTGGGCGGCATGGCTTGCGCACCAGACGATGCTGATCAACGAGAACCGGCTCTCGCCGCTCGACCCCAAGCACCGCGCCTTCCTCGAGGCCGAGATGGAGAAGTTCCTGTTCGGCGGCGGCGCCGAAAAGCCGGCCGGCTACGTGCCCGCGGACTCCGCGGACTGATCGCGCGCGGTCTTCTCGGCCTGCTTGATCGCCTTGACGTCGAGCGGGCGGATCTCGCTGATCATGCAGGGCATCTCGATCGAGCCGTGGCTGCGCGCGATGACCTTGTCGAACTTGGCGCTGACCCGGTCGAACTGGCTGGTGACGCCGATCACCGGCGTGTACTCGATGTCCGGGCAGCGCCCGGCGAGGTCGAGCAGCCAGGCCTGGTTGGGCCGGGTCCAGACCGCGATCGCGCTGTCGCCCAGCGGCGTCCAGCCGCTGATCCGGCCGAAGTAGTGGAAGCTGCTCACCGGCGCGCCCGCGTGCGCACGGTAGGTGGCGAGCTTGTCGGCATCGCTCATGCCGGTGGTGGCGCAGGCGCCCATCGTCGAGGCCAGCAGCAGGCCAAGGACGGCGCAGGAGGTCTTCATGGCGGCTCCTCTGCCGCAGGGCGGCACGGGTGGAGGATTCGACGATGATGCGCCCGGCTCGCGTGGGCCGGCGTGGCGGCCGCGAGCGGCATTCAGGCGGCGGGCGGCTTGCTTGCCGCCCGCTGTCCATCCCCGTATCATGCCGCCCTCGCACGGCCTTGGCCGATGTGCCGCGTTTCCTGGCCGGGTAGCTCAGTTGGTAGAGCAGGGGATTGAAAATCCCCGTGTCGGGGGTTCGATTCCCTCCCCGGCCACCATGATTTCAAGGGCTTGCAGCGATGCAAGCCCTTTTTCGTTGCGGCGGTCCGGCCAGCGCCTGGGCTGGCGTGTCAGATTTTTCCTACACGCCGACGCGGCATGCGCCGACTGTGCGCGGGCTCCTGATCGTGGACGCTGTGCCCTGCCCCGGCAGCACGACCCATGCACCAGCAATGGATGCCGCTCAGCAACGGAAACGGGTCGCGACCCTGAGCAAGTCGTGAAGCTGGGCCGGGGCTCCCTCTCCACTTCGAGGCGGCTGTCATGGAACGGTCGATTCTTGCGGTAGAACCCCTCCGCGACGGATGGGTGGTGCGACTGAAGGGCAAGGCGCTGGACATCCGCCCGACCAAGCTGGAGGCCATCGGGGCCGCCAGCGACCGCGCAGCGGAGCGGCACCGCGCTTCGGGCGAGGCCATCGGCGTCAGCGTGCGCCTGCGTACCGGCGAGACGGTGCTGGTCGCATTGCACGGCTGGGAAGGACAGACGGTGCGCGGCTCGCTGCGCCGGCGCACGGCGGCGTAGCCCGGTTCGCGGCGACATTTGCAAGAAACCGGTTCGTGGGCGGTGGAAGCAGCGACCAGACGTGGATCGCGGCGGCCCCGCTCCTGCAACGGCAACGGCAACGGCAACGGCAACGGCAACGGCAACGGCAACGGCAACGATCGACGGCAGCACGGCCGCCGTCCATCCATTCGCGCCCGTATCGAAGTAGTATCCTGCCCCGCATCCTGACCGGAGTCGCGGCATGAAACGTTGGGCGAGCTTGGTGGCATGGACCTGTTGCCTGTTGCTGGCGGCGTGCTCTTCCGGGCCCGTCCGGCGCGTGTCCGAGCCCAGCGCCAGCATCCAGCAGCTCACCGTGCAGGCCGACGGCAGCTGGTCGGTGGAGCTGCGCCTGCAGAACTACAGCAGCATCCCGATGCGCTTCGACGCGATCAGCCTGGCGATGACGCTCGGCGACCAGCCGGCGGGCACGCTGCAGGGCAACGCCGGCATCTCGATCGGGCCCGAAGCGGCCGACGTGGTGACCCTCGCCCACGCGCCGACGTCCGCGGCCCGCATCGCCATCGCGGACGCGCTCGGCGGCAACCACGGCATCGGCTACGCACTCGAGGGCACGCTGCAGGTGGTGCCCGAAGGCAAGGGCTCGCGCAGCTTCGAGATCAAGCGCACCAGCGGGCTCAACCCGGTGCCGGGTGTTCCCGGCGCGCTGCGCTAGCTTCCACTTCCAAGCAACAGGGGTTTGCGCGGCACGTTCTCGTCGCCGACGACGATCCGCTTGCGCTCCGCCGCCGTTTTCCCGAATCCAATCCAAGATCCCGACCCAGGCATGAGCACCTACCACGCTCCTCTGCGCGACATCCGGTTCGCCCTCCACGACGTCCTCGGCGCCGAAGCGCTGTTCGCGCGACTGGGCTTCGACGAAGCCACCCGCGACGTCCTCGACGCGGTGCTCGAAGAGTCGGCGCGCTTCACCGAAAGCGTGCTCGCCCCGCTCAACCGCGTCGGCGACGAGGTCGGCTGCAGTTTCGACAAGGCCACCGGCGCGGTCGCCACGCCGCCCGGTTTCCGCGAGGCCTACGCGCAGTTCGTCGAGGGCGGCTGGTCGGGGCTGGCCTCGCCGGCGGAGTTCGGCGGCCAGGGCATGCCGCACCTGGCCGCGGTGCCGCTCAAGGAGATGATCGACGCGGCCAACCTGGCCTGGGGCAACTTCCCGCTGCTCTCGCACGGCGCCACCGAGGCGCTGCTGCAGCACGGCCAGTCGTGGCAGCAGGAAGTCTTCCTCAAGCCGCTGATCGACGGCCGCTGGACCGGCACCATGTGCCTGACCGAGCCGCACTGCGGCACCGACCTGGGTTTGCTCAGGACGCGCGCGGTGCCGCAAGGCGACGGCAGCCACGCCATCACCGGCACCAAGATCTTCATCACCGCCGGCGAGCACGACTTCACCGGCAACATCGTGCACCTGGTCCTCGCGCGCCTGCCCGATGCGCCGGCGGGCAGCAAGGGTATCTCGATGTTCATCGTGCCCAAGCTGCGCGTCGATCGCGACGGCGTTGTCAGTGGGCGCAACGGCGTGCGCTGCGGCGCGATCGAGCACAAGATGGGCATCCACGGCTCGGCGACGTGCGTAATCAACTTCGACGACGCGCAGGGCTGGCTGATCGGCGAGCCGAACAAGGGCCTCGCGGCGATGTTCACCATGATGAACACCGCGCGCCTCGCGGTCGGGTTGCAGGGGCTGGGCCTGGCCGATCGCGCATACCAGAACGCGCTGCGCTATTCGCGCGAGCGGCTGCAGATGCACGCGCTCGGAGGCGCAAAGTTCCCCGACAGGCCGGCCGACCCGATCATCGTCCACCCCGACGTGCGCCGCATGCTGCTCACGCAGAAGGCGCTGGTCGAGGGCGGCCGGCTGCTCGGCTACCACGCCGCGTCGCTGGTCGACGTCGTAGGCCATGCGGCGGACACGGCGGAGCGCGAACGCGCCGACGCCCTGCTCGGCTTCCTCACGCCGATCGCCAAGGCCTGCCTCACCGAATGGGGCGTGGAATGCACCTACCACGCGCTGCAGTGCTTCGGCGGGCACGGCTACATCCGCGAGCACGGGATGGAGCAGCTCGCACGCGATGCGCGCATCACCACGCTCTACGAAGGCACCACCGGCATCCAGGCGCTGGACCTGATGGGACGCAAGACCATACAGCTGCAGGGCGTCGGGCTGCGGGTGTTCCTCGGCATGGTGGAGGAGTTCTGCACGGCGCACGCCGGCGACGAGGCGCTGCGCGAGTTCGTCGAGCCGCTGCGCGCCAAGGCCGGCGAATGGCAGGCGCTGACGCTGTCGATCGGCCAGCGCGCGATGGGCGACGCCGAGGAAATCGGCGCCGCGGCCTGGGACTACCTGTTCTATTCCGGCTACGCCGCCCTCGCCTACTGGTGGGCGCGCAGCGTGGCCGCCGCCGATGCGTCGGCGCAGCCGCAGGCGTTCAAGGACGCCAAGCGTGAGACCGCGCGTTTCTACTTCGCGCGCATCCTGCCGCGCACGCTCGCGCACAAGGCCGCGATCGAAAGCGGCGCCGCGCCACTGATGGCGATGGACGCCGACCGCTTCGGCGACTGAAGCCGCGCCGGCTCGCCGGCGGCGCATGGCGACGCGCCGACGGCCTGACGGAACCGTAGCCTTGCCGGCACCGGCCGCCGGCCGGATCGCTCGACGACGCCGGCCGGCGCCACCTGGCCAGCCCCGTCGCGCCGGTGCGCCGGACTCTCTATGCTCTGCCGTGCCGCCTTCCCCCGGTGCGTGCCATGAAGCAGCGCATCCACTTCGTCCGCACCGACGACCAGGTCGACCTGGCGTGGTCGGAAGCCGGGCGCGGGATGCCACTGGTCAAGGCCTCCAACTGGCTCACGCACCTGGAATACGACTGGGAAAGCCCGGTCTGGCGCCACTGGACGCGGTTCCTGGCCGACCACTTCCGCTACATCCGCCACGACGAGCGCGGTTGCGGGCTCAGCGGCCGCAACGTCGGCGACCTGTCGTTCCCGCGCTGGCTGGCGGACCTGGAGCAGGTGGTCGACGCCGCCGCCATCGACCGCCCCTTCGCGCTGCTCGGCATCAGCCAGGGCGCGGCGGCCGCCGTGGCGTACGCCGTGCGCCATCCGCAGCGCGTCTCGCACCTGATCCTGTACGGCGGCTATGTGGTCGGCGCCTGGCGCCGCGACGACGCGGAGGCCGCCAGGCTGTACCGCGCGGTGGTCGAACTGCTGCGCGCGGGCTGGGACGCGGGCAACCCGACGTTCCGCCAGCTGTTCACCTCGCGCTTCATTCCCGAGGGCACCGCGGAGCAGGTCGGCTGGTTCAACGAGCTGTGCCTGAAGACCACGCGCGGCGAGATCGGCGCCGCGCTGATGGAGGCGCGCGCCCAGGTCGACGTGCGCGAACTGCTGCCGCAGGTGCGCGTACCGACCCTGGTGCTGCACGGGCGCCGCGACCAGATCGTGCCGTTCTCGGAAGGCGTGCGGTTGGCGAGCGGGATCCCCGGCGCGGAATTCGTGCACCTGGAATCGTGCAACCACGTCCTGCTCGGCCACGAGCCGGCGTGGCGGGATTTCACCGAGGCCGTGCTCGCGTTCACCGGGCAGGCCGCCGCAACGGAAGCCGACCAAGGCACGGTCGCCGCGATGAGCCAGCGCGAGCACGAGATCCTGCCGCTGCTGTGCCAGGGCCTGAGCAACGCGCAGATCGGCTGGCAGCTGGGCATCTCGGAAAAGACCGTGCGCAACCACCTGTCGAACCTGTACCGCAAGCTCGGGATCCACAGCCGCGCTGCGGTGATCGCGTTCGCGCACCGCAACGGACTGGTGGCCTGAGGGCGGCGCCGGGACCAATGTCCCGGTCCCTGCTCCCGCGCATCGCCGACCGGGACAAGCTTTCCATTGGCGCGGCGTGCCCACGGGGGCACCTTGGCCGCAGGGGCCGCGGCAGGATTTGCGAAGCGCCATCGGCGCCTGGCCTCCTGCCGCGGGCCCCGCCCCTGCCAGGAGGAAGCAGCCCAATGTCCCGGATCCTCGCCCTGCTCTACGGAACCGCCTGTTACGCGGTGTTCTTCGCCACCTTCCTGTACGCGATCGGATTCGTCACCGGGCTCGGCGTGCCCAAGGACATCGACGGCGGCGCCAGCGGCGCGCTGGCGGCGGCGCTGGCCATCGACCTCGCCCTGCTCGGCCTGTTCGCGGTGCAACACAGCGGCATGGCGCGACCGGGCTTCAAGCGCTGGTGGACCCGCTTCGTGCCGGCGCCGATCGAGCGCAGCACGTACGTGCTGCTGTCGAGCCTGGCGCTGCTCCTGCTGTTCTGGCAGTGGCGGCCGCTGCCGCAGGCGCTGTGGAACATCGAGCACGCGGGCGTGCGGATGGCGCTGCACGTGCTGTGCGCGCTGGGCTGGCTGCTGGTGCTGTCGAGCACCTTCCTGATCAACCATTTCGACCTGTTCGGGCTCAGGCAGGTCTGGCAATACGGCCGTCGCGGCGCCGACGTCGGCGAACAGCCGTTCGTGACCCGCGCCTTCTACCGGATCGTGCGCCATCCGCTGATGCTCGGCTTCCTGATCGCGTTCTGGTCGACGCCGACGATGACGCTCGGGCACCTGCTGTTCGCACTCGCCACCACCGGCTACATCCTGGTCGCGGTCCGGTTCCTGGAGGAGCGCGACCTGGTCGCGCAGTACGGCGACACCTATCGCGATTACCAGCGCCGGGTGCCGATGCTGCTGCCGCTGCCGAAGCGGCAGGCGCGGCCAACGGCGACCGTTTCGCGGCCGGCGCAATGAGTGCGTGCCCGGCCGACGCCGGCCGGGCCGCGCTCCAGCCGATTCGCGGGCGCCGGCCTCGCGCGCTGCCGGCGACCCTGGAACGAGGTTCGCCCGCATCCGCGGAGCGCTTTGTCCGGCGTCGACCAACCCGGGGCGGCGGCGGGAGGTTTACACAAGAATTGAACATTCTTGTATAAGCTGTGGGCCTGATGGAGGCCGACAGAGCCAAGCTGCGACTGGTCGGGACCGGGCATGCGGATCCGGTTGCCGCCGCCGCTGTCGCCAGCGCCGCCCTCCCCGCCCGTCTCGATGCCGTCCGCCTGCTGGCGCTCGATGCCCACGGGCGCGTGCTCGACTGGATGAGCTGGCAGGCCGCGACCTGCCTGTACGCGCGCGGCGCCGTGGCCTGGACGCTGGGCGATCCCTGCCTGGTCGTGCGCGGCGGCACCAGCCGGCTGAGTGGCGAGCGCAGCCTGCAGGCGCTGCATCCGATCATCGCCGCGCGCGGCCATGCGCGTGCGCATGCGCTCGATCCCACGCCGGCGCTGACCAACGCCGCGCTGTTCGCGCGCGACCAGCACCTGTGCCTGTACTGCGGGCGCGACTTCGGCCGCCAGCTGCTCACCCGCGACCACGTCAAGCCGCTCTCGCAGGGCGGTCGCGACATCTGGGAGAACGTGGTCTCCGCCTGCTTCCACTGCAATTCGCGCAAGGGCGGGCGCACCCCGCAGCAGGCTTCGATGCCGCTGCTTGCGGTGCCGTACCGGCCGAGCTGGGTCGAGCACCTGATCCTGAGCAACCGCAACATCCTGGCCGACCAGATGGCCTTCCTGAAGAGCCAGCTGCCCAAGCGCCGGCAGCGTTGAAGCCGGGAAGCGCGGCGAACCGGGACTCCGTCGCAGTTTCGCCCCCGCTGGCGCGCCCGCCCGCCGCACGCGCGGCAACAACTGACCCACGCCGCAGGAAGTTGCCGCAGCGCGCGAATTGACGCGCGCCGCGCACTTGGCAACACTCGTCGGCTGCAAGGAACCGGACTGCGACGATGCCCCTGACCCTCGGAATGACCGGGATGGATCCGGCCACCGAAACCGCGCTGAAGGCGGCCTTCTCCGACGCCAACGCCCGGCTCGACGGGATGTGGCAGCTGTTGCCCGAATCGCAGGCCGGGCACGTCATCGTCGACATGGACAGCATGTACGGGCCGATGAGCTGGTTGCGCCTGCATGCCGCCGGCAAGCGGGTGATCGGCCTGACCACGGCGCCGCGCACGCAGACGGATTTCCGGCTCGGGCGCCCGTTCGACAGCGAATCGGTGGCCTCGCTGCTGCGCGAGATCGCCGCTGGACAGGGGCATGCACCCGTGCCGAGCGCGCCGGCGCCGGTCGCGCCGGCACAGGCACAGGCGACGGAGCCGGTGGCCGCGACGCCACGTGCCGTCGAACCGGCAGCCGCGCAGGCACAGGCCGCGATCGCGGACGCCGCAAGCCCGGCGCCCGCGAGCGCCGGGGCAGCGGCCACCACGGCTGCTGCCGACCCGGCGCCGGCCGTCGAACCGGCACCCGTTCCCGAACCCGCCGCCCCGCGCGAGCGCGGCCTCGCCGACTGGCTGGCGCCCGGCGCGCTGTCGCGGCGCGCGCGCTACCGCCTGGCGGACGGCACCGAACTGCTGGTCGATCCCGTCGAGCGCCGCTACCACGGCCCCGCCGCGCTCAAGCCGCTGGTCGCCGGCTTCGAGGGCAGCGTGCAGCGCGAGGACTTCGAGGAACTCGACGACGCCTCCTGGGCGCGCGCGGCGACCGCGGCGGCACAGCCCCTGCAGCGCCTGCAGTGGCTGGGCGCCCTGCTCGCCGGCAAGGGTGCGCTGCTGCCGGGCTACGACCGCGGCGGCCGCTACCGGCTCAACAAGTGGCCGCAGACCGAGCGCGAATACCCCAAGCACTTCCGCATCGCCACCGCGATGATGAAGGGCCCGGCGACGCTGGACGAAATCGCCCAGGCCAGCGGCATGCCGGCCGAAGACGTGGCCGACTTCGTCAATGCCAGCCTGGCCACCGGTTTCGCCGAACCCGTGGTCGAGGCGCAGCCCGAAGCGGTGGAAGCGCCGAAGTCGGCCGGGCTGTTCGGGCGGCTGCGCGGCAAATAACCGCGAATCCGGCCGCGCGCGCACGCCACGACACTCGACGACGGCCCCGCCAGCGGCGAGCGTCGTCGCCCTGGGCGCGCAATCCGGCTTTTCCTTGCCCGTCACGACGCCGGGGGGGAAAATGGCCGGATGATCGACCCCACGCGCCACCCGCGCCTCTCCCGCATCGACAGCCCGGCCAACCTGCGCACGTTCGACGAGTCCGAACTGCCCGCGATCGCCGACGAGCTGCGCGCCTACCTGATCGAATCGGTCGGCAAGTCCGGCGGCCATTTCGGCGCGGGCCTGGGCGTGATCGAGCTCACCACCGCGCTGCACTACCTGTACGACACGCCCGACGACCGGATCGTCTGGGACGTCGGCCACCAGACCTATCCGCACAAGATCCTCACCGGCCGCCGCGACGCGATCCACACCGTCAAGCAGGCCGGCGGCGTGGCGCCGTTCCCCAAGCGCGAGGAGAGCGAGTACGACACCTTCGGCGTCGGCCATTCCTCGACCTCGATCTCGGCCGCGCTGGGCATGGCGATCGCCAACGCGCGCGCCGGCAACGACCGCAAGGTGGTCGCGGTGATCGGCGACGGCGCGATGACCGCCGGCATGGCCTTTGAAGCGCTCAACCACGCCGGCGGCATGGATCCCGAACCCAACCTGCTGGTGGTGCTCAACGACAACCGGATGTCGATCAGCGAGAACGTCGGCGGCCTGACCAAGATGCTCGGCCGCATGACCGGCAGCCACACCCTCAACGCGCTGCGCGAGGGCGGCAAGAAGCTGCTCGGAGACAAGCACGGCGGGCCGGCGCGGTTCGTGCGGCGCTGGGAGGAGCACTGGAAGGGCATGTTCGTGCCGTCCACGCTGTTCGAGGAAATGGGCTTCCACTACACCGGCCCGATCGACGGCCACGACGTCAAGGCGCTGGTCGCGGCGCTGAAGATGGTGAAGAAGCTCAAGGGCCCGCAGCTGCTGCACGTCATCACCACCAAGGGCAAGGGCTACGAGCTCGCCGAGGGCGACCAGATCGGCTACCACGCGGTCTCGCCGTTCGACCCGGAAAAGGGTTTGGTCAGCAAGCCGGGCGCGGTGAAGAAGCCGACCTACACCGACGTCTTCGGCGACTGGCTGTGCGACATGGCGGCCGCCGACGACAAGCTGATGGGCATCACCCCGGCGATGCGCGAAGGCTCGGGGCTGGTGCGCTTCAGCAAGGAATTCCCCGAGCGCTACTTCGACGTCGCCATCGCCGAGCAGCATGCGGTGACGCTCGCCGCCGGCATGGCCTGCGAAGGGGCCAAGCCCGTCGTCGCGATCTATTCCACGTTCCTGCAGCGCGGCTACGACCAGCTGGTGCACGACGTCGCGATCCAGCACCTCGACGTGCTGTTCGCGATCGACCGCGGCGGGGTGGTCGGGCCGGACGGCGCCACCCACGCCGGCAACCTCGACCTGTCGTACCTGCGCTGCGTGCCGAACATGGTGGTGATGGCGCCGGCCGACGAGGACGAATGCCGCAGGATGCTGTCCACCGGCTTCCGCTTCGAGGGCCCGGCAGCGGTGCGCTATCCGCGCGGCTGTGGCCCCGGCGTCGCCGTGCAGCCGACGCTCGACACGCTGCCGATCGGCAAGGCGCAGCTGCGCCGCCAGGGCACGCGCGTCGCCCTGCTCGCCTTCGGCGCGACCGTGCCGGCCGCGGAAGCGGTCGGCGGGGAACTCGACCTCACCGTCGTCAACATGCGCTTCGTCAAGCCGCTCGACCGCGACCTCGTGCTCGAGCTCGCGCGAACGCACGACGGCTTCGCCACGCTCGAGGACAACGTGGTGATGGGCGGCGCCGGTTCCGCGGTCGCCGAGGCGCTGAACGAGGCCGGGGTATCGCTGCCGGTGCTGCACCTGGGCCTGCCGGACGCCTTCCAGCACCACGCCAGCCGCGAGGATCTCCTGGCCGAGGCCGGGCTCGACGCCGCCGGCATCCGCGCCGCCCTGCTCGCGCGCTGGCCGGAACTGGCGCAGCCGCTGCAACCGGCGCGCACCGCCGCGGGCTGACCGCGGCGCCCTTGCCCGCGCGGGTCAGGGCGCCTGCACCTCGTAGCCCTTCGCGCGCAGGCGCTCGACGTAGCTCTCGGGGCCGACGATCGCGCCGATCGGCAGGGTGGAGAACGTGGTGTCGTTGTTCGCCAGCGCGTCTTCCGCCGCAGCCAGCCAGGCCGCGCGCGCGCGGTCGACCAGGTCGCTGATGCCCAGCCGCTTCGCCAGGCCGGTCTCGGTGACGGCGCTGACGCAGGCG